>JGI24916J38487_100287_pt1 | contig 38608 bp, 39 predicted proteins | sample LinPfosmplate4_FD_38487 | JGI IMG/M metagenome (IMG submission 38487) | reverse complement strand
GAGCTCGGTACCCGGGGATCCCACCAAATACGTTGAGCATGGCACTCAGCCTGAGCTATGGCGTGAATGCGAATACGATAAGCAAGCCATCATCGAAAGTATTCGTCAGATGGTAGGCGTTAAAAAAGTAGCCACAACAGCATAAAAAAAGAGCCTCGAGAGGCTCTTTTTTAGTTTTACAATCCTTAATATTTTATTTCAACTCAAAAGACTCCATAAATTTGGTGGTATAGTTACCGTTTATGAAATCTTCGTTTTTCATCAATTGTAAGTGGAAAGGTATAGTTGTCTTTATGCCTTCAATTACAAATTCTTCCAATGCTCTTCTCATTTTTGAAATAGCTTCTTCTCTTGTTTGAGCCACTGTAATCAGTTTAGCAATCATAGAGTCGTAATTAGGTGGTATACTATAGTTAGCATACACATGAGTATCAATACGTACACCGTGTCCGCCTGGTGCATGAAAGTTTGTAATCTTTCCTGGACTAGGCCTGAAGTCGTTGTAAGGGTCTTCGGCATTAATACGGCACTCAATGGCGTGTAGCTGAGGGTAGTAGTTTTTACCCGTTATTTTTATGCCAGCCGCCACTTTTATTTGTTCACAAATAAGGTCATAGTCCACTACTTCTTCCGTAATAGGGTGTTCCACCTGAATACGCGTATTCATTTCCATGAAGTAGAAGTTGCGGTGCTTATCTACCAAAAATTCTACCGTTCCAGCACCTTCATATTTTACTGATTCGGCAGCTTGTACAGCCGCTTTACCCATAGCTTCTCTAAGCTCATCCGTCATGAAAGGAGAAGGCGTTTCTTCTACTAGTTTTTGGTGTCTTCGTTGTATGGAGCAATCGCGTTCAGAAAGGTGACAGGCTTTACCTGTGCTATCGCCAATAATTTGTATTTCTATATGGCGCGGGTCTTCAATGAATTTCTCCATATACATACCGTCGTTACCAAATGCAGCAGCGGACTCTTGTCTGGCAGAGTCCCAAGCTTTTTCTAATTCGCTGGATTTCCATACGAGTCGCATTCCTCTACCACCACCACCGGCAGTAGCTTTTAGCATTACTGGGTAACCAATTTCTTTAGCGAGTTTCTTGCAATGTGCAAAATCGTCGATTAGTCCATCCGAGCCTGGTATGGTAGGTACACCCGCTTTTTTCATGGTCTCTTTAGCAGCAGCTTTATCGCCCATGCCTTCAATCATTTCTGGTGAAGCACCGATAAATTTGATGCCGTTTTCTCCGCAAATTTTGGAGAATTTAGCGTTTTCAGAAAGGAAACCATAGCCTGGATGAATAGCATCGGCATTGGTAATTTCTGCTGTGGCAATGATGTTTGGGATATTTAGGTAAGATTCGCTAGATGGACCTGGGCCTACACATACGGCTTCGTCGGCGAATCTAACGTGCAAACTCTCAGCATCGGCAGTAGAATATACGGCCACCGTCTTTATGCCCATCTCTTTGCATGTGCGAATGACTCTTAGAGCAATTTCGCCTCTATTAGCTATTAATATCTTTTTAAACATGAATGTATTTTAAGAGGGGTCAACTAAAAATAAAGGCTGATCGTATTCTACTGGTGTAGAATCGTCTACTAATACCTTTACAATTTTACCGCTAACTTCGGATTCAATTTCGTTGAATAGCTTCATAGCTTCCACTACGCATAGCACATCGCCTGGCTTGATAGTGTCGCCAATATTCACAAATGTGTCTTTGTCTGGAGAAGGCTTTCTGTAAAACGTACCAATCATTGGTGACTTTACAGTAATGTATTTGTCTTCCTCGCTACTTTTGTCAGCTGCTGGTGCTTTTGCCGCAGGAGCTTCAACTGCTGGAGCCGGAGCACCTTGAGCTACAGGAATTTGTTGAATAATGGTTGTTTCGGGTACCGCCCCTTTCTTAGCAGGGGATTTGATAGAAATTTTTACGTTGTCAATTTCTAGGTTTACCTCAGTTGCTCCAGATTTAGCAACAAACTTTATGAGTTCTTGAATTTCTTTAATGTCCATAAGGCGATTTTAATATTTCAAATATATAATTTATTTACTATCGTATGCCCATTTCAAATAAATAGAGCCCCAAGTAAAGCCACCACCGAAGGCAGCAAGGATGAGGTTGTCTCCTTTATTTAATTGATTTTCCCATTCCCATAGACACAGCGGTATAGTTCCATTGGTTGTATTTCCATAACGCTGAATGTTCAGCATCACTTTATCTGTACCTACGCCCATTCTGTTGGCAGTAGCGTCTATGATTCGTTTATTGGCCTGGTGAGGAACTAACCAAGCGATATCGTCACCAGTAAGATTGTTTCTATCCATAATTTCACCTGAAACATCAGCCATACCTTTAACGGCAAACTTAAATACTGTTTGTCCTTCTTGGTGAATGAAGTGCTCTTTATTTTTAATGGTTTCTTCAGATGCAGGGTGATAAGAACCGCCACCTGTCATTCTGAGGTAATGACGACCTTCACCATTGCTTTTCATAATGGAATCATGAACACCTAAATCGTCTTCATTAGGTTCTAATAATACAGCACCCGCTCCATCGCCGAAGATGATACACGTTTGTCTATCTGTATAATCTACGATAGAAGACATTTTATCAGCACCCACAACAATAATTTTCTTGTAAGCTCCTGTTTCTATGTATTTGGCAGCAGTAGCAACAGAAAATAGGAACCCTGAACAGGCTGCCATAAGATCGTAGGCGAAAGCATTTTTTGCACCTATCTTATCAGCGATAATACAAGCAGTAGATGGAAACATCATATCTGGCGTTGCAGTAGCACAAATGATACAGTCTATTTCTTCGGCAGAAATACCTTTTTTCTGAAGTAATCCTTCAATAGCGCCAACGCCTAAATCAGATGAAGCCAATCCTTCGCCTTTTAATATTCGTCTTTCTTTAATACCTGTTCGTGTAGTTATCCATTCATCATTGGTGTCTACCATCTTTTCTAGCTCCTTGTTCGTTAGAACATATTCAGGAACATATCCGTGAACGCCTGTTATAGCAGCTCTGAGTTTAGTCATTATTGAAGTTATTTAAAATTTTTGTGGTTAAATCAGCTTCAACAACATCAGCAGTCAAAACGATCATATTCTTAATGGCGATTTTGTTAGATATTCCATGACCAATAACAACGGTTTTGTTTAACCCTAGAATGGGCGTTCCTCCATAATTTTCATAATTGAATCGGTTGAAATATTCGTCTTTAATATTTCTCTTTTCAATTAAGTTGTAGATAGATTCAGCTTGCTTCAGTATAACGTTCCCTGAAAAACCGTCGCAAACAATGACGTCGCATTTATCATCAAAAAGATGTCTACTTTCTATGTTTCCACAGAAGTTGAAATCTTTTGAGTCGCTCATAAGCTCATGAGCGGCAATAGTTAGCATATTACCTTTTGTTTCTTCTTCTCCAATATTTAATAGGCCTACTCTTGGGCTAGTGATGCCGCATACATGCTCGGCAAATAGTGAGCCTAATATTCCAAACTGATAGAGTACATCAGCTTTGCAGTCGGCATTGGCACCGACATCTAAAATAACGTTTACTCCACCGTCTAATTTGGGTAGCACGGAAGAGATACAAGGTCTTAAAATTCCAGGGATAGGCTTTACAGACATATAGCCACCTACGAACATTGCACCAGTATTTCCTGCACTGGCAAAACCGTCTATTTTTCCTTTTTTAAGTAAGTGGAATCCAACAGCGATGCTGGAATTAGGTTTTTTAATAAGTGCTTTGGTAGGGTGTTCGCCCATCTCAATATTTTCTGGGGCATGAACAATTTCGAAGGTATCTTCCTGGAGATTGTGTTTTTGTAGTTTGCTTTTAATGAGTGATTCGTCGCCGATGAGCACTAAGTCAACTTTATCGGCTAAGTGTGGCAGAGCTAAAACACTTCCGTCAATGGTAGCTTCTGGGGCAAAATCCCCACCCATGATATCTATTCCAATTCGAACTCTAGCCATTAAAAACAAAAGTAGATTTAAGAGTTTTAAAAAGTCCTAAATCTACAAATTAAAAATTAAACTAAACGACAAGTATTATTGGGCAGCAACTTCTTGTGAAACAGCTTCTTTGCCTCTATAAAAACCACATTCTCCACACACTCTATGGTGTAGTATAGGTGCGCCACAGTTAGAGCATTTACTAACGTTGTGTGCAGTTGCTTTGTCGTGAGTTCTTCTTTTGTCTCTTCTAGTTTTAGAAATTTTACGTTTAGGATGTGCCATAATCTAAATCAATTTATTTGTGTTTTATATTCTTCAAACTTGCCCAACGGGGGTCAATTTCAACATCTTCTTTTTCTGTTTGTTCTTTAATTTCAAATTGTCTGATGTTTTCTAACATATCTTGGTTGCACTCCTCTTCATCGGCGTGTGACCGTTTTGAGGGTAGCGACAAATGAATAAATTCATAAATACTTTTAGCAAGCGATAAGGTATGCTCTCTGGTAGATAAAATTATGATTTCGTCACTCTCAGTGCTTTCCACTAAGTCAGAAAATTTTACAATAAGATTAAATTGTTCGTTTAAGTCTTGAAGATAGAGGTCTGCACAGGTATCGCAAGAGAGTTCAACATTACCGCTAATGTTAAATTCTAAATCTAGCAATGTTGCTTTTTTATTTAGCTTGATGGCTACCTTTAGCGTTGCCTTTTTTACTTCAGAATTTTCGAACAATTCAAAGAACGATTCTACGATGTCAAAATCAAATTGGTGCGTTCCTAATTTTAGGCCCGAAAAAGGAATATCAAAATCTTTTTCTCTTACCATGAATTCAATTTTTTCAAAGTAGCCTGCAAATGTAATAATATTTCATGAAATGAGCTTAAAAAAAGCTATTGTTTACTCGACCTTACTTCTAGAGCGTTCTTTTTTAGGGCTTATTTTTAGTGGATTGCTGTTTAGCCTATGCCATTCTTGACGCTTTTTGAAGACATCACAAGCGGCATAAACAGCCTGTCGGAATGAGGATTCTTGAGCTTGATTTTTTCCTGCTATATCAAATGCAGTACCATGGTCAGGAGAGGTGCGAACGATATCCAAACCGGCAGTGAAATTAACGCCATTTCCGAAAGATAAGGTCTTGAAAGGTACTAATCCTTGGTCGTGGTACATGGCTAGAACACCATCAAAGGCTTGGCGTTTGTTGGAGCCAAAAAAACCATCGGCAGGGTAAGGTCCGAAGACTAAAAGTCCTTCATCTTCTGCTTTTTGAAGGGCTGGAATAATGGTCTCTTTTTCTTCATCACCTATTACGCCATTGTCTCCAGCATGTGGGTTTAGTCCAAGGACTGCGATTTTAGGCTTTCGAATGCCAAAATCTTGTTTCAGACTTTGGTTTAGAGTGTTGAGTTTTTCTAATATGGCGTCAGTACTAATATGTTTTGATACTTTTTCTAATGGAATATGACCAGTTACTACTCCAATTCTGAGTGTATCGGACAACATCAACATTAGTGATTTTCCGTTGTGTTCTTGTTCTAAAAACTCCGTATGTCCTGGGAATTTGAAGTCGTCTGATTGTATGTTGTCTTTGTTGATGGGAGCGGTTACAAGGGCATCTATCTGACCATTTTTTAAGGCCTTATTGGCAGACTGTAAAGACGTCAAAGCGTATTTGCCGCCATCAGCATTGTTTTGTCCTAAGTTGAGTTTTACTTCTTCTTTCCAGCAATTCAAAACGTTGATTTTATTGCCTTTCGCCATCTCGATGGATTGAATTTTATTCAAATATAAATCATCAAAATGCAGTGTTTTTTTGACTTGGTTCAGCAAATGAAAGTCGCCAAAAATAATAGGCGTACAAAAGTCTAGCATGCGTTTGTCTCTAAACGTTTTGAGGATGACTTCTGTTCCAATACCGTTAATATCGCCAATGGAAATACCTAATTTTAGTTTACCACTCATTCAGATTTTGTTTTTAAAAAATCAAACAATAAGCGTACACCAACTCCTGTTCCGCCTTTACCATGATAGGTGTAAGGAGCCAATAAAAATGCAGGCCCAGCAATGTCCAAATGGGTATATGGATAGTCGGTAAAATGCTCTAGAAACTTACCGGCTGTAATGGCGCCTGCCTCAGCACCGCCAAGGTTTTTAAGGTCGGCAATAGGAGATTTTAAATCTTCTTTATAATCGTCCCAAAACGGCATTTCAGCAATTCTTTCGTGTACATTTTTACCGCTTTCTTTAAGCTTCTGCATAGTACCTTCATCATTACCCATAGCTACTACGCCTCTTTTTCCAATAGCTCGAGCTGCTGCTCCTGTTAAAGTAGCAAGGTCAATCACTAATTCTGGCTTGTAGTTTTTAGCAAAACTCAATGCGTCTGCGAGTATTAATCGCCCTTCAGCATCTGTATTTAGCACTTCCACTGTTGTGCCGTCGTGCATAGTGATTACATCTCCAGGAGCATAGGCATTTCCGGACGGACGGTTATCAGTTGCTGGCACAAGACCAATGACGTGTAGGTTTAGTTTAGCCTTAGCAATAGTATACATAGTTCCTACTACCGCAGCTGACCCACCCATATCGCACTTCATCATATCCATAGAGTTGGCTGTTGGTTTTAGTGACAAACCGCCAGTATCATAAACAATACCCTTTCCTACTAGTACAATTGGCTGACTATTAGAGTATGTTTTGGGTTTCCACTCCATTATGCTAAAGGTTGGGGGGTCAATACTTCCTTTGTTTACGGCTAACAATCCACCCATTTTAAGAGCTTCAATTTTTTTCTTGTGTAGAACTTCTACTTTAAAACCTGCCTCTTTGCCCATTTTCTCTATGTCTTGGCTGTATTGCATAGCGGTAAGGTAGGAGAAAGGTTCATTTACTAAGTCTTTAGCAACATAAGTCCCTTCAATTACAGCATTGAGTTGATTGATTTCTTCTTCACCATTTGCCGAATGCAGACTAATCTCTTTTAGACTATTTTCTTTTTTGTCGGTGAAGTACTTTAGAAATTGGTAATTACTCAAGGCAAGACCCTCAGTAAAAGCCCAAGCGACTTTTGGCTGATTGCTTAAGTCCACCACTGTGATATGAGCTATTTTTTCTTGGCAAATGCTAGAATGTAGAGCTTTAGCTGCTAGTCTATTACCTTCTAATTTTTCATCAGTTTTTTGAACAAATACAAACTGATTATAGCGGTTAATAGTTACGCTTTTGTTGTCTTTGTCAAAGCTTTTTTGAATATAGTTTTTTTCATCTTCAGAGAATGAAAAAGACGATAAATTGTCCATAGATTGGCATAAAAGCACCATGGATTGGCTATCGGGAATATGTTTTGCTAAAGAGATGAGTAAGTCCATAATTTATTGTCGTATTTTTGTACCCTCAAAATTAGACAATTTAGATGAATTCAGACCAATTATTAAAACGTGCTTTAGCCTTTGAATTTTTAACGGCAGAGGAAGGGCAGTTTCTATTTGAAAATGTGCCAACAGCAGAATTAATGTGGGTAGCTAATGAATTGCGTAAAATTCAAAAACCCGACGGTTTAGTGACGTGGCAGATTGACAGAAACGTCAACACCACTAACGCCTGTATTGCTAATTGCAAGTTTTGTAATTTCTTCCGTCCTCCTGGACATGAGGAAGTGTATGTTACGACTATTGAGCAATACAAACCAAAGATTGAAGAAACCATTCGCTATGGTGGCGACCAATTACTGCTGCAAGGTGGACATCACCCTGAATTGGGATTGGGTTTTTACACTAATTTATTCAAAGAATTAAAAGAATTATATCCAGAGATTAGGTTACACGCTCTTGGGCCACCAGAGGTGGCACACATCTGCAAGTTAGAAGGTAAGTCGCATTTAGAAGTTTTAGCGGCATTGAAAGAGGCTGGCATGGACAGTCTGCCAGGAGCTGGTGCAGAAATCCTAAACGATAGGGTAAGGCGATTAATTTCTAGAGGAAAATGCACAGGTCAAGAGTGGCTAGACGTTATGCGTGCCTGCCATAAACTGGACATTACCACTTCGGCGACTATGATGTTTGGACATATAGAAACCCTAGAGGAACGTTTTGAACATTTAGTATGGATTCGTGAAGTACAAGCCGAAAAACCCAAAGATGCCAATGGCTTTTTAGCCTTCATTCCTTGGCCCTTTATGGACGATGGCACTTTGCTAAAACGCATTAGAGGGATACAAAATAATGTGTCTGGCGACGAATATTTGCGTATGATTGCAATTAGTCGAATTATGTTGCCAAACATCAAAAACATACAAGCCTCTTGGTTAACGGTCGGTAAAGAAACCGCACAATTGTGTTTGGAAGGTGGCGCCAATGATTTTGGCTCCATAATGATTGAAGAAAATGTAGTATCGGCAGCGGGAGCTCCTCATCGTTTTACGTATAAAACCATACAGGAATCTATTCGAAAAGCAGGTTTTGAGCCACAACTAAGAAGACAAGATTATACCTTCAGAGAAGTACCTGAGGGAATTGAAGAACAAGTCATTAATTACTAAAATGTTTACAGGAATTATTGAACATATGGGTGAAGTCGTTGCTTTAGAAAAAGAGCAAGACAACCTTCATATATCTATGCGAACACCCATAACTTCTGAACTAAAAATTGATCAGAGTGTTGCTCACAATGGCATTTGCCTGACGGTGGTAAATATTGAGGGAGATGTGTATACAGTAACTGCCATCAAAGAAACTCTTGACAAAACCAATTTGGGACAATTAGATTTAGGGCATAAAGTAAATATTGAACGATGCATGAAGTTGGGCGATAGACTAGACGGACATATTGTTCAAGGACACGTTGACCAAACTGCAAAATGTACCGATATAGGCGTAGAAAACGGTTGGCACACCTTTACCTTTGACTATGAATCTTCGCAACATATTACCGTAGAAAAAGGTTCTATTTGTGTTAATGGCGTGAGTCTTACGGTTGTCAATTCTAAGAAAAACAGTTTTTCTGTTGCCATAATACCCTATACGTTTGAGCACACTAATTTTCGAGATTTTGAAGTGGGCACTACGGTCAATTTAGAGTTTGACATTATTGGAAAATACATTACAAAAATGAATTCATGAAAAAATTCTTTCGATTAATCACCCTATTAGAGGGGCTCTCCTATATTCTTTTACTTTTTATTGCTGTGCCCTTGAAATATGGGGGTGGTGATGATTTTCTGGTCAAAATATTAGGCATGCCTCATGGTGTTCTGTTTATGCTTTACTTGGCATTGGCTTTTTATTTGAAAGACAGCTACGAATGGAAATGGCAGCAGACGGCTGTTGTGTTTTTAGCATCTATCGTTCCTTTCGGCACGTTTTATGTGGATAGAAAATACCTAAAAGACAAGTAAACGCCCGGTGTAGCAATGCCCTTGCAGTTGTATTTCTATAAAGTAAACTCCTAATTTTAGATGATGTAGAGCAATTGGGTTAGTCCATTTTTGGTTAAAGCTAACAACCTCTTTTCCTAAGCTATTTTTTATAGAAAGCCCTTCAAAATGATTGTCTTGAACCGATAAGTCAATGTTTAGCAAACCATTAGTGGGGTTTGGATAAAGGCTAAATGGCAGACCAAAAAAATCATTGAGTTGTTCCTTCATTTTCGTGGGTCTGACGGCAGCAAAAGAATATAAGCCCTTCACCGCTTCTTGCCAATCGTTAATGTCATTGGGCGTTGTCCACCTCATACAGTGTTCGTTCACTTCTGGAGTATATAAAGCCTTTGTTTCGTTGATGTGTTTCATGAGGTTTTGAGTGCTGAATGTAGACTCAAGCAGCTCATTAAAACGATAACGAAAGGACTGTTTAAAGTTCTCATTTTTGAAAAGGTGATGCATCAATTCGGTGGACCATTCAGGAAAATCTTGACGGATACCACGGGCAGAAATAAAATCGCCTAAAAGTTCATAATTCTCATAACTCATGCATTCGTCACAGTCAAAAAATAACCACCGCCATTTACCATCTTTTTGGGCTTTCCAAAATTTTATGTTGTTGTGTGGCCAATCCGTATTTGCCAAAAACAATTGGGTGCAAGAGTAATCAATGAGGTTGTCGATATCTATCCAATTACTCACTTGTGCGTAATGCACTTCTTGACTCAAGTCGTTTGTTTGCAAATAATTTTTCAATGTCAAAAAGTCGATATTGCTACCCTCTTCAACCAAGGCGTCGGCAGACAGTAAATCTATGTTTTCTTCACCTAAATAATCCTCAATAAAGTATTCGTCCATACGCTCGTTGAGGTGATGAATGCCCCAATATGAACCGTTTACAAAGACAATCACCTCTTGTGATGCGGGGTGTTCTAAGTTTAATTCTTTGACAATTTTTTGAGCCAATTCGTTTTTAAACATGGTGTTTTTCCAGTCGTTGGAACTGGCAGACCGTAGTATAATTCGCTTGAAAGAATCCTTCTCTTTATCTTCAAAAAAGGGGTGATTCAGTCGCTTTTTGCCATAGCTATTACGAGCATATAGCAATAGTGATTTTTGGGCTAGTGTTCGCCCCTTGTTACCATTGGTGCGAAGCCCAAGTTCTTGTTGAACAAGCAACTTACCACTGTGGTCAAAATATTCAAAATGAACAGGGCGTTCCCATTGCCTTCCTCTTTGTGAGTAGTTGGTATTTTGCCCCCTTACATAAATACCATTGTCGTTGTCGAACAAATTGGCGTCTGGAGTAACTAATGATACTATTGGAAAGCCATACCTTTCGGCAACATTTTCATCTACAAAATAGGTTTTGGTATAAACCTTACTAATTTGTTCTCCATCTAAAAAGGCGGCAACTCTAATGGTATGTCCTTTGTAAATAGTTTCTTTGGGAGGAGACCAATTATCAGCAGTTGGAATTTCAGAAATGCTATTAGGTTTGTTTTTCAAATCTCTTAGCGGCAAGGGATTGTTGTATTGAGGAGAATTTGCTGTTGGGGGTTCACTGTTAGTTGTAAAGTGAATGCTTGCTTGAGGGTTGGAGGCTAGAACTTCCAATTCAAAAGGCGTTTGCTGAAAGGCATTATGGTGCGAAAAATGCAGGACGCTAAACTCCTGTGCTATGGTGTTGTTCGTTGCATTTGGGCTGGGGATGTTTAATATCCCCATTTGTGCTGCTCCGTCAGGGAATCTGCCAAATGCCTGATTGTCAAGCAGTGGAACAGGAGGAAAAGAATCCACCAGTCCACTATCAATATGGCTGAGGTAAAGCGCTTCTCCTTGGCTGCTGATTTTGAAATTAGCGTGCAAGTCGCCGTATTCATCGCTAGCAAAAACAACAATATGCGATTGACTATTGAGGTAGCTATTGGGCAATTGCCATTTGTAGGTATCGCTGAGGTCGTCAGACAGATAATAGTCATTCATGAGAATATCAGTGGTACCACTGTTGTAGAGTTCTATCCAATCCGAATACTTTTGAAAGTCGTTAACCAATCCACTTTCGTTTTTGGATACGATTTCGTTGAGTACAATTTGGCTTTTTAGCGGAAGGCTTAGCACGAGAAAAATTAATAGAGCAAGGCAAAGACGCATTAATGGAAGCTTATTCCAACCTTAAATGAAATGAGGTCGAGGGTTAGCGATTCGGTATGGTAGACTTGTCCGTTTGTGTTGAGGTGCTCTAAATCCACTTTTTGCATGATGTAGCTCAGTCCGGCGCTTAGTCCCCATTTTTCATTTATTTGGTAGTAGTAGCCTATGCCTGGCGAGAAATATACTTTCCCAATATAGTTGTTGTAAATAGCGTTTTCAAAGTCGCTATTTCTAGCTTTGGTATAGCCAATGGAGGTTGTGAAATAGGGACTGTTACTTTGGTTTTTTTTATGGGCTCTGCAGTGCAAAAATAATGGGATAAACTCTTCGCTTTCTAATTGCAAATACGCTGCTCCGACACCAAGCTGTACATAGTCACCAAAGGATTTAGTAACACTAATCTCAGCCAAAGCACCGGACTTTAGAATGGGAAAGGTCTTGCTCAGCTGTATACCTCTCAGTCCGCCTACTTCTATTTGCGTGTTTAGTTGGGCATTTTGGCTGTACGCCAGATTAAAGCTCATGAATACCAAGAGCAGAGTAATAATCTGTTTCATTGCTCAAAGGTAAGGAAGTATTTTTTTTATTTGTGACAGCTATAAATTTTATCGCATTCTTACGGGCTCTCAGAATTAAAATTCCTTATTTTCGCCTACTATGAAACACATTCGAAACTTCTGTATCATTGCTCATATCGACCACGGTAAAAGTACGCTTGCAGATAGGCTTTTAGAGTTTACGGGAACGGTAACTGAACGAGAAGCTCAGAACCAATTGCTTGACGATATGGACTTGGAGCGTGAAAGAGGGATTACTATTAAAAGCCACGCTATACAGATGGAGTATTCACTAAATGGTGTAGACTACATACTGAACCTTATCGACACTCCTGGTCATGTTGATTTTTCATACGAAGTGTCGCGTTCCATCGCGGCTTGCGAAGGGGCTTTGCTCATTGTAGATGCGGCTCAAGGCATACAAGCCCAAACCATTTCCAATTTATATTTGGCATTGGAAAACGACTTAGAAATTATACCCGTTCTCAATAAAATTGACTTGCCCTCAGCTGATCCTGAAGTGGTAAAAGACCAGATTATTGACCTTATCGGATGTAAAGACGAAGAAATTATTCCTGCCTCTGCCAAAACAGGCCTAGGAATTGACGATATTTTACACGCTATTGTTGAGCGTGTGCCAGCTCCAAAAGGCGATGTTAACGCCCCCCTTCAAGCTATGATTTTTGATTCGGTGTATAACTCTTTTAGAGGGATTGAAGCCTATTTCAAAATCATTAATGGAACGATTAATAAAGGCGACGAAGTACAATTTATGGCAACTGGCAAAAACTATTTTGCCGATGAAATAGGAGCCTTGAAACTCAAGCAAAAGCCCATGAAAACTTTATCAGCAGGAGAAGTGGGTTACCTCATTTCTGGAATTAAAGATGCCAGAGAAGTTAAGGTGGGAGATACCATTACACTAAAAAACAACCCTTCACAAGATGCCGTCCAAGGCTTTGAAGATGTAAAGCCCATGGTATTTGCAGGGATTTATCCAGTAGATACGGAAGACTATGAAGAATTGCGTAATTCTATGGAAAAGCTTCAGCTCAACGATGCTTCATTGACTTTTGAGCCTGAATCCTCCGCCGCATTAGGCTTTGGTTTCCGTTGTGGCTTTTTAGGAATGTTGCACATGGAAATTATCCAAGAACGTTTGGAAAGAGAATTTGACATGACGGTGATTACTACCGTGCCTAACGTATCCTATTTTGCCTTTACCACAGCCGGAGAGAAGATGTCCATTCACAACCCTTCCGACTTGCCAGACCCTTCTACTATGGATTATGTGGAAGAGCCGTTTATCAAAGCACAAATCATTACCAAATCAGACTACGTTGGGGCGGTCATGTCCTTGTGTATAGAAAAACGAGGGATACTCACTAACCAAGTTTATTTGACTACTGACCGAGTAGAGTTGACCTTCGAAATGCCATTGGGTGAAATTGTTTTTGACTTTTATGACAAATTAAAAAGTATTTCAAGAGGGTATGCCTCATTTGATTATTTCCCGCTTGAGTACAGGCGTTCTAATTTAGCTAAATTGGACATTCTATTGAATGGCGACCAAGTGGATGCTTTATCTGCACTTATCCACCGTGACAACGCCTATACTTTGGGTAAAAAGATATGTTTGAAGCTGAAGGAATTAATCCCGCGTCAGCAGTTTGATATCGCGATACAATCCGCCATAGGTGCAAAGATAATCTCTAGAGAAACAGTAAAAGCGGTGCGAAAAGACGTTACCGCTCGTTGCTATGGAGGTGATATTACCAGAAAAAGAAAGCTACTCGAAAAGCAGAAAAAAGGAAAGAAAAAAATGAGACAGATTGGAAGTGTGGAAGTGCCTCAATCTGCCTTTATGGCGGTTTTAAAGTTAGACGACTAATTTATATATTGCTTAAAATTATCCAAGAATTATGGGAAGAGCATTTGAATTTAGAAAAGCCCGAAAAATGAAACGTTGGTCTGCCATGGCAAAGACCTTTACACGTATTGGCAAAGACATCTCTATGGCCGTCAAAGAGGGAGGGCCAAACCCAGAAACCAATTCACGACTGAGAGCGGTTATCCAAAATGCCAAGTCGGCGAATATGCCCAAAGACAATGTTGAACGAGCCATAAAAAAAGCCTCAGGTTCAGACTCTGCCAATTATGTAGAAATGAGTTTAGAAGGGTATGCACCACATGGCGTTGCTATCTTTGTAGAATGTACTACCGATAATAATAATAGAACAGTTGCCAATGTGCGTTCCTACTTCAACAAATGTGATGGTAACTTAGGCACCAATGGCTCTTTGGAGTTTATCTTTGACCGTAAGGCAGTATTTACCTTTTCGGCTAGTCAGATAGAAATGGACTTGGAAGAGCTAGAAATGGAATTGATAGATGCTGGACTCGAAGAATTAGAAAACGACGAAGGAACCCTTACCGTAACCTCAGACTTCACGGACTTTAGCAATATGCAAAAGCAATTGGAAAGCATGAACATAGAGTTAGAAAGTTCGGAATTACAACACTTTCCAAACAATACCAAATCCTTAGACTTAGAAGATGCAAAGCTAGTGCTTAAGCTAATCGATAAACTGGAAGAAGATGAAGATGTACAAAATGTCTTTCATAATATGGAAATGGGAGAAGAACTAATGGCTCAACTTGACGACTAATGAAAGATAAACTCAAAATATTAGAAGATAAAAAGGCTGAAGCCCTTATTGGTGGTGGAGAAAAACGAATAGATGCTCAGCACGATAAAGGGAAACTCACTGCTAGAGAGCGTATTCATTTTTTGATGGATGAAGGTTCTTTCGAAGAATTAGGCATGTTAGTGACGCACCGATCCACCAACTTCGGACTGGATAAGCAAAAGTTTTTAGGCGATGGCGTTGTCACAGGTTACGGTACTATTGATGGGCGACTAGTCTATGTATATGCCCAAGACTTTACCGTAATGGGTGGCTCATTGGCAGAAGCTCATGCCGAAAAGATTTGCAAAATAATGGATATGGCCATGAAAAACGGAGCCCCCATAATTGGTCTTAATGACAGTGGCGGAGCACGTATTCAAGAAGGAGTAGTCTCTTTGGGTGGTTATGCCGATATTTTTTATAGAAATACTCGAGCAAGTGGCGTAGTGCCACAGCTTTCAGCTATTATGGGACCTTGTGCTGGAGGAGCGGTGTATTCCCCTGCTCTTACCGACTTTATTATGATGGTAGAAAACACCTCATACATGTTCGTAACAGGGCCTAATGTGGTAAAGACTGTAACGCACGAAGAAGTGACTGCCGAAGAGCTTGGAGGAGCAAGCGCACATGCTTCTAAGTCAGGTGTAGCTCATTTTACCTATGCCAATGAGATAGAGCTTATTAATAACCTTAAACGTTTGCTGAGCTATATGCCGCAAAACTGTGAAGAGGAAGCTCCCGCTATGAATTACCAAAGTGGTGATGAGATTCGTGCAGAACTAAACAATATCATTCCAGAAAACGCCAATCAACCTTACGATATTCATGAGGTCATAAACGGCATTATCGACAGAGAATCTTTTCACGAAGTCCATAAAGAATATGCTGAAAATATTGTCTGTGGCTTTGCTCGTTTAGCAGGTCGTTCCATAGGTATAGTAGCGAATCAACCTGCTTTTTTAGCTGGTGTATTAGACAATCACGCCTCAAACAAAGCGGCACGATTTGTGCGCTTTTGCGATAGCTTTAACATTCCACTTTTAGTATTAGAAGATGTTCCAGGCTTTTTACCAGGTACTGACCAAGAATGGAATGGTATCATTAACAATGGAGCCAAGCTCTTATACGCCTTTAGTGAAGCAACAGTTCCAAGAGCAACTATCATCACGCGAAAAGCCTATGGAGGCGCGTATGATGTGATGAACTCTAAGCACATTGGAGCCGACCTCAATTACGCCTGGCCAACAGCAGAAATAGCTGTAATGGGTGCTAAAGGAGCGGCAGAAATTATCTTTAGAAAAGAGATTAAAGAAGCCAAGGATTCGGAAGCTAAATGGAAAGAAAAAGAAGCCGAATATGCAGAATTGTTCGCTCACCCTTACAATGCTGCGGCAAGAGGATATGTAGATGAGGTCATAGAACCATCATCATCCAGAGAAAAATTAATAAAGGCCTTTAAAATGTTAGAAAATAAGGTCGAAGTGTTGCCCAAGAAGAAACACGGAAATATACCCCTATAGAATGAATGTATTAGTATTAGGTTCAGGCGGTCGAGAACATGCCCTAAGTTGGAAAATTTCACAAAGTAGTTTGTGTGAAAAGCTGTTCATAGCACCTGGAAATGCCGGAACCAGTTCAGTCGGGCAAAATGTGGACATTAGCGTAAACGACTTTCAGACAATTAAAACATTTGCCCTAGAAAACGATATTAACATGGTCGTAGTAGGTCCTGAAGACCCTTTAGTAAATGGAATTTATGACTTCTTCCAAAACGATAGTGCATTAAGTGATATTTGCCTTATCGGGCCATCCAAAGAAGGAGCGAAATTGGAAGGGAGTAAAGACTACTCCAAACAGTTTATGATGCGTCATAACATTCCTACTGCAGCCTATGGTAGCTTTACAGCAGAGACTTTAAAGGAAGGCTGTGATTTTCTTGAAAAGCTTAATCCGCCATATGTCCTAAAAGCAGACGGCTTGGCCGCAGGAAAAGGCGTTTTAATACTTGATGATTTAGAAACAGCTAAAGCCGAACTGAAGGCGATGCTTACCGAAGCCAAATTTGGTAAAGCCAGCTCTACAGTAGTTATAGAAGAGTTTTTGGACGGTATTGAATTATCAGTATTTGTACTTACGGACGGAAAAAATTATAAAGTCTTGCCATCCGCTAAAGATTATAAGCGCATTGGAGAAGGGGATAAAGGATTAAACACTGGCGGAATGGGAGCGATTTCACCTGTGCCATTTGCCGATAGTATTTTCATGGAAAAAGTAGAAAATACTATTATCAAACCTACTGTTTTTGGACTAAAAGAAGAAAACATCGATTACAAAGGCTTTATATTTATAGGGTTGATGAATGTAGGTGGTGAGCCTTTCGTTATTGAATATAATGTGCGAATGGGCGACCCTGAAACGGAAGTAGTTATCCCTAGAATAAAATCGGATTTACTGAACCTTTTCAGAGGCATTGCTATGGGCACTTTTGGCGAGCAAGATTTTTATGTGGATGAGGATGTGGCAACTACAGTAATGTTGGTTTCTGGTGGCTACCCTGAGAGCTATGAAAAAGGCAAAGAGATAGTTGGATTAGAGGAGGTTGAAAACAGCTTAGTTTTTCATGCAGGGACTAAAGAGGACAATCAAAAAGTGTTAACTAATGGTGGGCGTGTTATGGCACTAACATCCTTTGGAAGAACGATGGAGGAGGCTTTAGAAAAGTCATTTGATAACGCCAAAAAGATACACTTTGACGGTAAATATTTCCGTAGGGATATTGGCTTTGATTTAAAAGAGGAAAAAGTCTAGGCTTCTCCGTTTTTTTTGAAGGCTACCAATTTGCCAGTCCAGTAAACAAACAATACAGAAATGACAATAATTGCTAATACGTTAGGCACATTTCCAAGAGTTGGCATAATAGTCCAGATGCTTGAAAATAAATCGCCGATACTGTTCCAAAAAGTTGACCACATAGTTGATAAAATATTATTTCTGCAAAATTAGAACAATCATTTAAAAATGCTAGTAAAAACACTGAAAACAAATAAGCCCTCGGCATTTATTTCGTTCTTCGCTGTGTCGTTTTGTTTGTTCATATTTGATTTGATTGCGTCACTTCCCGTTCAGCTTGAATCCAATCACCCTATTTTCTCATCTCTGCTAACATTTTTTAGTGCAAACGTATGGCTGAGCTATACGGTGGTCTTTATTTTAGGCTTGCTAATTGCTATGGGATGGAATAATCTTTTGACCGACAGAGGAGTGTTCAAAAATATTACCATTCTACCAGCATTTATTCTGGTTTTATTGAGTTCGGCATTTGAAATATCTGCCATATGGATCAGTTATTTTTTAATGCTCTTTGTTCTGAATAAGCTCATGTCTATTTATCAGAAAAGTAAGCCTTATGCTGCTTTGTTTGATAGCGGCTTCCTTATTGGCTTATCGGCTACTATTTACCCCGTTTCTATACTATTCTTTCTGCTGATAATGGTAGCAGTATTTATCTATTCGACCATGAATTGGAGGCATTTTCTAATTCCACTTTTAGGTTTGCTTACCCCCTTTTTATTTGTCTTTACTTACGGTTATTATTTTGATGTCCTTACAGACTTAAGCCAGTATTATTTTACTTTCTTTTCATTTGCATTACCACTGTTTAAGTGGACTGTTGGCGTAGTGGTTTGGAGCAGCGTTTTAGGCATACTATTTCTGTTGTCTTTTAAAGAAATGGTGGATTGGCTGGCAATGAAAAACTTACGTTCGCGCAAAGCATTTTACTTGTTTTTCGCTTACAGTGCATGCGTATTTATTAGTCTGTTTTTTACTGCTTTTGATTGGAACCATTTGCTATTATTTGGCTTGCCCATGTCGGTATTGATTGCTAATTACTTTATGTTTTTGCATAAAAAATGGTGGTATGAAGGAGCATTTATTGTGTTGATATTATCAACGATATATTTGCATATAGAGCCATTATTTTAGCTCTTAAATGTTTACATTTGAAGTCTAATTTTAAATTATTAGTAAGATGAAATTTGGTGTAGTTGTTTTCCCAGGCTCTAATTGTGATAAAGACATGATTTATGTTCTAGAAACCCTTTACGAACAAGAAGTTGTAAGCCTTTGGCACAAAGACACTGACCTTCAAAATTGTGATTTTATTGTATTGCCAGGTGGGTTTTCATATGGAGATTATTTGCGTTCAGGAGCTATTGCACGTTTCTCGCCCATTATGGAAAAAATTATAGAGTTTGCTAATAATGGCGGTTATGTTATGGGTGTATGCAATGGCTTTCAAATTTTATGCGAATCTGGACTTTTACCAGGAGCTCTATTACACAATAACAGTCATAAATTCATTTGTAAAAACGTCTATTTGTCCACGCAGAATATGAATACTTGCGTAACAGTTAGTGCTGAAGACAAGGCGCTTTGTGTGCCCATAGCTCACGGTGAAGGGCGTTATTTTGCAGATGCTGACACCCTAAAGCAACTCAATGACAATGGTCAAGTGTTGTTTAGATACTGTGATGAAAACGGTAATATTACGCCCGATAGTAACCCAAACGGTGCGGAAGAAAATATTGCTGGAGTTAGCAATGCTGCAGGCAATGTATTTGGAATGATGCCTCACCCAGAACGTGCTGCTGATAAGGAATTAGCTAATACAGATGGAGGTTACATTTTTGAAAGCATCATCAAAACGCTTGCTGTCGCCTAGATTACTTTTTATAAAAATTCATTTCGTCGATATAGTCGTTTATCTTCTGCGTTAAGAAGTAACTGACCTCTTTTTTCTCCCGAATACTTTTTCTAATAAATTCAGCTGAAATATCCATCAGTGGAGCTTTTGTCAATTGTACTTTTTCATGCTTTTCCATGTCACAAGGCTTACATCGTGGTCTTGGGTAAACATAGATATTATGATTCTCTAAAATGGATTCGTGGTTTTTCCACTTATGAAAATGAACAAGATTATCTTGACCCATAATTAGTGAAAATTCTTCATTGGGATGTGCCTCTCTTAAATAGGTAAGAGTATCGACAGTATAGGACGGAATAGGCAAATTAAATTCAATATTAGAAGCCTGCATTCTAGGGTCGTTTTCAACGGCAATGCGGACTATGGTCAGTCGGTGTTGTTGGTCAAGTAGAGTTTCTTTTGTTTTAAACGGATTTTGTGGCGACACCACAAACCATATTTTTTCAAGGGCAGTATGTTCAAGCATGTATTGTGCGATAGCCATATGCCCTATATGGATGGGGTTAAATGAACCAAAAAATAAACCTACTTTCATCCTATAAATTCTCTAACTAGATTTAATGATTTATGGCAAGAGTTTTCTAAATTGTCATTAATAACAGTGACATCAAACTTACTTTGAAACTCCATTTCCGAAGCTGCTTTAGATACTCTTTTGTTGAGGCTTTCTTCGTTTTCTGTCCCTCTACTTCTCAAACGTTCTTCTAAGGTCTCAATAGATGGCGGAGCTACGAAAATCGCCAATCCATTTTCTTTGAAATGGGACTTTAAAGCCAAAGCACCTTTCACATCGACATCAAAAATAATCACTTTACCTTCAGCCCAAAGCCGTTCCACCTCTTCAATTAAAGTGCCATAAAACATATTGGAATAAACTTCTTCCCACTCCAAAAAGTGGCTCTGATTGATGCGGCTTTTGAATTCGTCAACAGATAAAAAGTAATAGTCTTTGCCATCCTTTTCATTTTCTCTAGGATTTCTACTACATGCCGAAATAGAAAAAGAAAGCTCAGATATTTGTTCTAACAAATACTTGACAATGGTAGTTTTGCCCGCACCTGATGGTGCTGAAAAGATGATTACTTTTTTATAAGACATTGAGAATTTGTTCTTTTATCTTTTCTAATTCGTCTTTCATTTTAACAACCTCTTGCTGCATAGTCGCATCATTGGATTTTGAGCCAATGGTATTGATTTCTCTACCAATTTCTTGACAAATAAACCCAAGTTTTTTACCTTGAGAATTGGCACTTTGCATAACTTCTATGAAATAGTTTAGGTGTAAATTTAGGCGAGTGATTTCCTCAGTGATATCTAGCTTTTCGATGTAATAGATTAGCTCTTGTTCAAATCTGTTTTCATCAGCAGACACCTTTATTTCGTCTATCTTTTCTCGGATGCTGCCTTTTATTTTTTCTATTCTACTTTTTTCGTAAGCTGCTATTTCATTAAGAGATGTTCGAATATTTTCAATTCGCAATGCAAAGTCTTCCGCCAAAACACGCCCTTCATCTGCTCTGTAGTTCGTGATGGCATCAATAGCTTGTGAGAGTAAGGATTCTATCTGTGTCCATTCCGACTCGTCTATTTCTTCTTTTTTGCTTTTCAGTACATCAGGCAAACGCATTATGCTACTCATAATATCGTCGGTATTGTCTAGCTCTTTGGCGATGCCTTTTAAGTCTGAATAATAGGCTTTGACAACTTCACTATTGATGGTGGCAGATAGTTCGGAATGTGTTTGTTCAACAAATAAGGCAACGTCAATTTTACCCCTATTCAGTGACTGTCCTACCGTCTTGCGAACACTCAGTTCCTTTCCCCTGTAAGCGGAGGGCATACGGACGCTCATATCAATCTGCTTGCTATTGAGCGATTTAATTTCAATAGTCAGTTTTTTATTCTGCGTATTGATTTCGGCTTTTCCAAAGCCTGTCATGGATAGAATCATATTCTGCTTATTTGGTGACAAAGGTAATAAATTGCTATTCTTGAAGTGCTTTTCGCTTATGACTTACTAAATAAACTCCCAAACAGATTAGAACTGCCGATAAAATTTTAATGAAATCGAGCTCGTCGCTACTAGCAATTATAGCCACGATACTTGCTAGAACTGGCTGAAGATAAATGTAGGTGCTTACGGTAGAGGGGTTGAGGGTTTTTAGGCCGTAAATATTGAATAAGTATGCCAAAAAGGTGGTGCAAATAACCACAAAACCCACCTCCCACATGATTAGTGTTGGCATAGTACTCCACTCTATAGATTTAAATTCTGACCATCCAAATGGACTAACGAATAGTAATCCGAACAAAAACACCCAACTTATTACAGTAATAGGCTTGTATTTCTTCATCAAGGACTTTACCAATACAAGATAGATAGCATAGGAGGTAGCGTTTATAAAGACTAAAGCATTTCCATAAAAATGTTCTTGACTGAGAGTGATATTTCCGCCATTGGTAATAAGCGTTAACGCTCCAATGGCTCCTACGCCAATGCCTAGCCATTTGCGTTTACTAAGGGTTTCGGTAGACATAAGTCCTGCAAAAATCAATACTAGTATGGGGTTGACCACCATTATTACCGAGGCATTGATTGGGGTAGTTAAATTTAGCCCTTCGAAAAATAACATTTGATTGATGGCAACGCCAAAAAGTGCACAAAGAGCCAGAAGTGGAATGTCCTTTTTGGCGACTTTCTCATAAAAAAAGAATTTGTAACACAACCAAAATAACACTACCGCACCACTTACTCTAATGAATATAAAGCCGAGAGGCTCTATGTATGTTGGCATTACATCTTTAGCTACAGTATAATTGATGCCGTAGATAAGGTTAGCTCCAAATAAAGCCAGGTGAGCTAATAGATTTTTATTCATCAAGGCTCTTTTTTAATGCTTCAACAGTCTTTTTACTGTTGCCAATAAAAATAGAATCGTTAACGATAAATACAGGACGCTTTAAAAATGCGTCTTCATCTAAAATTAAACGTTTGTAGTCACTTTCAGAAAGGGATTTGTCTTTTAGCCCCATACTTTTGTACTTCATGGCTCGTCTGCTAAACAAGGATTCATAAGAGCCTGATAAATTTGCCATTTCATCAATTTGATGTTCGGTAATTTTTTCTTCTCTAATATTTTGGCTGTCTCCTTGCCAATTTATTTCTTCTAGTATTCGCTGACACGTACTGCATTGAGCTAGGTGATATGCTTTTTTCATGCGTCAAAAATACAAAACAAAAAGACTTGCTTGGGGATGTAAGATTTGATTTGGGTTATTTACAGCTAGGCTTGTAGTTGCAGTGTAATTAATTACCAGTAGTTAAAAGCGAAACATTTTCAAATGTTCTTTATCCAAAAAAATAGTCTTGAAGACGTTGGATAGCTTGCTTAATACCTTGTCAGGGGATTGGTTTATATGGATTTTTGTATCAAATTTAAATTATAATGCTATGAAAAAGATTATTTATTATTTCGCCTTATTGTTGAGTTTTAATTTGCTAGCTCAAACACCTACCCAGTATAATACCATTACAGATCTTACTTTTACCGATGTGGATGGTCAGACACATAACCTTTATAATTTAATCGATGAGGGCTAAAGAGTTATTTTGGATTTTGGCTTTATAGGATGTGGACCATGTTCACAATGGTCAGAATATGTTGGCCCTGAGATTTGGGATGAATACGGCCCAGACGGTGACAACTCTCTGCGAATGTTTTATTTTGAAGTTGGAAGTAACTTTGAAGATTATGAGGTTGAAAATTATTACTCTGGTTTAGGGGTTGAATACCCTATCATTAACGCCAATTTTGATTCTATTGAAAGTCAGTATCAAGCCTATTTTGATGCTAATATTTTGGATGGTGGATACCCCATTCACGTATTTGTATGTCAGGATACAACATACCGATTAGACTTTGGTTATTCTTACACACATTCTCACTCTGCTGCTGAACACATTCTTAAAAACAGTTGCAATGGTCAAGACTTGCACCATAAGGATGTAGCGATGAAAGGCTTGAATAATTCATTTTCCTATTGCAGTCAAAATAATGGACCAATAAGTTTTAGGCCGATGCTGAATATATATCACAACGGTGGTATTCAGTATGAAATTGATCCGCCAAACCCTCCAGCTCAATCTGAGTATTCTATTAATGATACATTTTTGGTTAAAACGCATATTAACAACACCTATTTGAGGACGGATACTTTAGACCCTAACGATTGGGGCGACTCTGTAGATTTCGATGAAGCTAATAATGATGACGATATTGGCCAAGGTCAAGAATGGAGTTTTTCAATACCTCCTATAGAGATAGAGGTCAATGATAGTGTAAAATTCGAACTCCTTTATCCTGAAGATTCGTATATGCCTAATAATACTTATTCATTTAAAGTAGAACAAGAACAAGAGACCAAAACAGCATCAAGTAATCTGTTGAGATTAGCATTTGGGAATCCCCAAATGTATGCTTCGTTGTTCAATCAAGATGAGGTGGGAGTTGAATTTGCAGGACAAGGTATAGTTATTCAACAAGGCTATGACACTCTCCTTACTATCAATAACGGTCAGTGCTATGCGATTTCAATTATTAATGCTCATTTGGCAGACGCTTATCTAATCCAATCAAATAATAACGATACGATATTTCACCACAAGCTTGACGGTACTACTTTTGAATCTCAGTTTTACTATTTTAATGTAGATTCTACGGCCACTTCAGTTGCAGAGCAGCACATTTTACCTAAAAGGTTATCATATGTATTGTACTATGATATGTTGGGTAAATTACTATACTGATGGGACATTTACATCTGAGAAGGTCGCTAAAGTAATAATACAATGATAAACAAGATTAAATAATTAGTTTTTGTGACTTTGAGCAGGGGGTGATGTATAATTTTGCTCCCTGTTTTTTTATACAATTTCATTTCAAAAGGTTAACTTTGCTACTTATATTGAACTCCTCTTTAGAATGAAATTTAATACCAAAGTTATACACGCTGGCCTAGAGCCTGACCCAACCACTGGAGCAATAATGACTCCAATTTATCAGACGTCGACTTATGTTCAGGCAAGCCCTGGTGATCATAAAGGATTTGAATACTCTAGAACAGGAAACCCTACACGAGCCGCTTTAGAAAGTAATTTAGCTGCTTTAGAAAATGCTAAATACGGCTTGTGTTTTGGCAGTGGTTTGGCGGCTATAGATGCTGTTATTAAGCTACTAAAGCCTGGTGATGAGGTCGTTTCAACCAATGATTTATACGGCGGAACGTATCGTATTTTCACTAAAGTATTTGAGAATTATGGCATTAAATTTCAGTTCATCGGCATGGAAAATGCCGATAAAATTGCCGACTACATTTCCGATAAAACGAAATTAATTTGGGTTGAAACGCCTACCAATCCTATGCTCAATATTATTGATATTGAAGCGGTTGCACAGGTCGCCAAAAACCATAATATAATCTTAGGGGTGGACAACACCTTTGCCTCGCCCTATTTGCAAAACCCTATTGACTTAGGAGCCGATATTGTAATGCATTCCGTCACTAAATATTTAGGAGGTCACTCTGATGTAGTAATGGGAGCTCTAATGCTCAACGATGATGCATTGGCTGAGAGATTATATTTTTTACAAAACAGTTGTGGTGCTGTTCCTGGTCCTATGGATTCTTTTTTAGTATTAAGAGGAATTAAAACTCTTCACCTAAGAATTCAACGCCATTGTGAGAATGGAAAAGCCATTGCGGAATTTTTACAATCGCACCCTAAGGTAGATAAGGTGTATTGGCCAGGCTTTGAAAATCATCCCAACCATAATATTGCCAAAAAGCAGATGAAAGATTTCGGAGGTATGCTATCCTTTTCATTAGTTGGCAACCGAATAGAAGACGCTTTTAAAGTAGTTTCGTCTACTCATTATTTTACTTTGGCAGAATCTCTAGGAGGAGTAGAATCCTTATGCGGCCATCCTGCAAGTATGACGCATGCTGCTATCCCTAAAGAAGAACGAGAAAAGACAGGAGTAGTAGATTCACTAATCCGTTTAAGTGTAGGGGTTGAAGATATTGACGATTTGATTACTGATTTAGATAACGCATTGAATACATTATAATGAACGTATATTATATTACAGGAGCAAGCAGTGGAATAGGTGAGGCGATAGCAGAGCTTCTTTTAGAAGATAGTAATAATATGGTTGTTGGTATTGCCCGCTCAAGGACTATTCAGCACGATAGGTATAAGCATCATTTCATTGACTTATCGACAAATTGGTTCGAAACAATCTTTAAGAAACCTACCTTTAAAGCTGAAAAAATTATTTTAATCAATAATGCTGGATCAATAGGCCCCATTAAGCCCTTACATGAGCATAGTGAAGATGAAATAAAAGACAACTACTTTTTAAATATCGTTGCTCCAACGATTTTATGCAAACAATTCATCACATCATTTTCAGATTCTAAATCTAAGTGTATTGTATTGAACATTAGTTCAGGCGCTGGCAAACATCCTATTCATTCTTGGAGTACCTATTGTTCCTCAAAGTCTGCTTTAGATATGTTATCCCTTACGGCGGATCTAGAATCGCCAAACGTTAAATTCTATTCTATTGCTCCTGGAATTGTCGATACTCCTATGCAAGATGAGATTAGAGATGCCGACGAAAATCATTTCCCTGAACTCAATCGTTTTATAGGCTATAAAAAGGATGGTGAGCTGAGTTCTCCTCTAGAAGTTGCCCAGAAATACGTCGATTTCTTAAACAATAGCACAAAATTCAAAGAAGTACTGTATTCGGTAAGAGACCTATAAACCGTCATTTCACCTCTTTTTTTAGTAATAAACTACCTTATTTGGTCTTAATACTCTGTTAATCAGTGACTTATAAAGTGTGTTTATAATAAACAAGTCTATGTTGATAACGAAAACATCATGCTTTCATTAGTTCGTATTAAACCAACTTTAAGGTATTGATTATCAGTGTTTTAAATAAAAAAAGACATTAAAAAAAGGTGTTTTTTTGATTGTAAGACCCTTTGCTTTTGAATTGCAGAAAAAATTTGAATGTTGTAGACCAACCCCATATGTTTGTTTCATTATTAACCAATTTATTATTTAACAATGGATAAAGTATTTAAATACTTCGGTGATTTTTTTACAGGTTTAACAGCTTTAGTTTTAACTCTTTTAGGATTAGGTGTTGCTGTTGAAATCCTATTCGGTTCAGGAGCAATGTTTGGTGTTACTGTTATTGAGAATGTAACTAACGTACTTGGCTCTTTAGCTGGTTCTGGTTTTGCTGGATTTTTAGCGATTTTGATATTATTCTCTTTAATTAAGAAATAATTCAACTTTAGATAGTTAAAAAAAGCTCGTCTAATGGCGGGCTTTTTTTTAATTTTAATATTATCTTGTATCAAAATTCGTAAATATGAAAGATTTACTAGAAAAAGTACAGTCATTAGCTTCGGAACTCACATCTTTTGCTGTTGTTATTTTATGCCTAGGTATTACAGTTCAACTTATTGTTGGTGAGCCACTATTTGGATGGAACGTTGTGGGTAATATTGCAAAAGCTATTGGTTCTATGGGGCAAAGCAGTTTCATCGGTGTAGCCGCTCTGCTTGTACTCTATTCGATATACAAAAACAAGAACTCTTAGTGAGCTTCTAACCAATTTTCTCCCATCCCTACTTCTACTTCTAATGGAACACTTATGGATAGCGCAGCTTCCATTCTTTCTTTAATGAGAATCTTTAAGTTCTCTAGTTCAGATTTGTGAATATCAAACACCAGTTCATCGTGAACTTGCAATAGCATTTTTGATTTATAATTGCCTTCTTTCAGCATATCATTAACACTTATCATTGCTAGTTTGATAATATCTGCTGCTGAACCTTGAATAGGTGCGTTAATGGCATTTCGTTCTGCATAGCCTCTGACCACTGCATTTCTTGAATTTATATCATTGAGTTTTCTTTTTCGCCCCATGATAGTTTCTACATAGCTGTTTTCTCGAGCTTTTTCTATACTCAAATCCATATATTCCTTTACTTTAGGATACTGTGTGAAGTAGCTGTCTATAATATCCTTTGCTTCACCTCGCTTTATTCCTAGACGTTGTGATAAACCAAATGCAGAGATACCATAAATGATACCAAAATTGACCATTTTGGCATGCGAACGCTGTTCTCTACTAACATCTTGCAAAGCGATTTGATACACTTTTGCGGCAGTGGCAGTATGAATGTCTTCTCCATTTTGAAAGGCTGACAACATCCCTTCATCTTGTGAAAGATGTGCCATCAATCGTAATTCTATCTGAGAATAATCGGCAGCAACCAAAATATAGTCGTCGTTTCTTGGCACAAATGTCTTTCTTACTTCTCTTCCTTTTTCACTACGAATTGGAATATTTTGAAGGTTAGGATTAACAGAACTTAATCGTCCAGTGGCAGCCACCGCTTGTTGGTAGGTAGTATGTATTCTGTGGGAGTCTTTATCGGCTAATTCGGGTAAGGCATCTACATAGGTAGATTTCAGTTTTTGCAATTGCCTAAACTCTAGTATTTCATCAATGATCTCGTGTTTACCTTTTAGCTTTAGTAAAGTGTCTTCAGAGGTTGAATATTGTCCTGTTTTAGTCTTTTTAGGCTTATCGACTAACTTCATGTGTTCAAATAAAATCTGACCCAATTGTTTGGGTGAAGCAAGATTGAATGGTGCCCCCGCCAGTTTTTGAACATTATCATTAAGTTCAACGAGCCTATCTTCTAATTCTTTAGAGAAATCTGCTAGGGCAATGGTGTCAATTTTAATCCCTTCTAGTTCCATTTTGGAAAGAACAGGAATTAATGGATGTTCGATATCGTTTAAAATCTTTAGACTTTCACTGCCTTCAAGTTCTTTTTGGAAAATATTCTTGAGCTGAAAGGTAATATCAGCATCTTCACAAGCATAGGGGTATACTTTTTCAAGTGGTGCTTGACGCATACTTAATTGGTTCTTCCCTTTTTTACCAATCAGCGTTTCTATACTTATGGGAGAATAGTTTAAGTAGTTTTGGGCCAATATGTCCATATTGTGCCTTTGGTCAGGCTCTAAAAGGTAGTGGGCAAGCATGGTATCAAAATAAGGAAGACTGACGTGTATGCCGTACTTTACCATTACTTTATAATCGTATTTTAGATTTTGAGCTATTTTTTCTATTTCAGGGTGCTCGAAAAAGGCTTTGAATTCTTGTGCTATTTCATTTTCCTTTCCTTCAGGGACATGCATGTAATAGGCTTTATTCTTCTCGAAACAAAAGGATAGACCAATGAGGTCGGCAGTGAGTGGGTTCAAGCCAGTAGTTTCTGTATCAAAGCAAACGGATTTTTGTTGCAACAACTGTTCTAATAATTGTTCTCTTTCTTCAACAGAATTTACCAATATATAATCTGTTTTAATGTCTTCTAGGGTCTGAAAAGAGGGTGTTGGCGGAGCGTCATCAATTGCCATAGCAAATAAATCCATTTGAGCAGAAGGGGCTTTTTCTGTTGTATTACTTGTAGACTCTTGAGTAAGCTCTTTACTCTCAGCGATATCACTTTGTTTTAGTAAACGCTTTGCTAAGTTTCTGAATTCTAACTCTTCAAATAATGCTTGTACTTTTTCGGCGTCGAATTTTTTGACCTCGAGAGCTTTTTCATCGATATCTACAGGAGCGTCAAGTAAAATAGTAGCAAGCTTTTTGGATAACATTCCTTGCTCTTTATTGGCTTGAATTTTTTCACCTAATTTTCCTTTGACCTCGTGGGCATTATCCAAAAGAGTTTCCATATTTCCATATTCGGCAAGTAGCTTTTTAGCTGTTTTTTCTCCTACACCAGGCAGTCCTGGTATATTATCAACGGCATCGCCCATCATTCCTAAGAAATCAATGACCTGTGTGACTTCTTTAATTTCGAATTTATTAAGCACTTCTTGTACACCCCAAGTTTCGGTGGGCTTCCATTTGTTCCCAGGTCTGTAGAGTAATATATTTTCTGAAACTAGTTGAGCAAAATCTTTATCTGGCGTCATCATGTAGGTTACAAACCCTTCTTTTTCAGCCTTTTTGGCGAGTGTGCCAATGACATCATCCGCCTCGTAACCATCGGCAAATAGTTTAGAAATATTAAAAGCATCTAACAGTTGGTCGATATAGGGTAGAGCTACAGAAATGCCCTCTGGCATGGCTTCTCTATTGGCTTTGTATTCTGAATATTCAATATGTCTGATGGTTGCTTTAGGCGTATCAAAAACCACCGCAATATGTGTCGGACTCTCTTTTTTCAATACTTCTACCAAACTATTTACAAAGCCTAGAACCGCAGATGTTTCTACGCCTTTAGAATTTATTCGTGGGTTTTTGCTAAAGGCAAAATACGAACGGTAAATAAGTGCAAACGCATCTATTAAAAATAGTTTCTTAACTGGTTTCATTGAAATATTCCTTTTTCTGCAAGATACAAGATTATGTGTATTTTTGCAGGTATGAAACGTCTAATCTTAGCAGTCTTTTTATCGGTTTATGTAATGGCCTGTGCACAGGAACCTATGCTTTCTATGGAGGGGTGGTGGACTATGTCAGAAGGTCAGCACTATTTTGAAGATAGAGAAATTGTGCCTGTCAAATTTGTCGGCGAAGACCTTTGGGGTATGGAAGAGTACTACTCTGAATTGGTCCCCGAAATGGGATTGCCAGTACAAAGCATAATTACCGCACGGATGAATGGTGACGTTCTAGAAATCTATACCCTTGAAATAGCTCCTGAGGGTTGTGAGGAATACTAGTGTTTTAAAGCTACTGGATTAATCTTTATCAGACCTACAAAATCCATTAATCTCATAATAGGATAGATGGGGTCAATCTCGTACCATTTTCTAGCAAAGTTTGCCATTCCACCTTCAGCGTGATGATTGTTGTGGTAGCCTTCGCCAAGCATAAAAATATCAAATGGCATAAGGTTTTTTGATGTATCATCTACCTCATAATTAGTATAACCGAACTTATGAGCAAACCAGTTAACGATAGTTCCGTGAACGGGCCCCATTACAATGTGCATAGGAATGAATAGGTACATCCACCAAGCGGTAGCGAAAGTGTAGTAAAACCAAATATAGAATAATGACCAAAGTATTTTTACTAATAGCGAACCCGCCATTTTATCAAACCATTTCCAGTCAGGTAAATTTTTGGAATGAGCTTCTTTAACTTTTATTTCACCATTTTGAATACCAGCAAATTTGTGGTATGTTTTTAGCATAAGAGTTACAAAATTTGTAGAGAATAATGGAGAGTGTGGATCCTCTTCTTTATCAGCATGTTCGTGGTGTAATCGATGTAAGATGCCATACACTTTAGGACTCATGTAAGAAGAGCCTTGAGCTACAAACGAAAAGACAAAAAAGAACTTTTCTACCCAATTAGGCATGGTAAACATTTGATGAGCTGAGTACCTATGGTGAAAGAAAGATTGAGCAAATAACGATAAGTACCAATGAGCAACGATGAAGATAAAAATTTCCATTAAAAGAGTGTTTATTTAATGGCACAAAGGTCGGCAATATTTACCAATCATTGTAGATGACTAGAAATTTTTATTCATTATAAATAACGGAAGTAACCGTTTGACCGACAGCATTTAAGGTGTTTTTGTCGATATTATTCATGTCGTCGCCATGAGTATGCCAATGCTTATTAAAGCCGCTTTTGGTATTCATGTCGTGTTCAATAATATCAATCGTGGGGATATTGGCAACTGCATTTAGGTAATAATGGTCGTCAATAATTTGTGGAGTCATTTGGTAAGCAAAGTACTCGCCATGTCCTAAATTGTGAGCTGTTTTCCAAACCTTTTTTAGTATGCGTTGAGCGTAATTTCTAGAAAGTCCTTCGTGAGTAAAGCGCGCGTCTTTAGCACCAACCATATCTAATAATATGCCGTATTGGGCGTAATAATTAGGCGCATGTGGGTTTTCACTCCAATACTTTGAGCCTATGCACCAGCTTGTTGCGGAATTGGGTGAGCTACTATTAGGGTCGCCATAATCTTCAGCATCAAACAAGATAATATCGATGCCCATTCGGCTCTCTTTTTGTGATAACAAACGAGCAATTTCAATTAGTACGCCTACGCCACTGCCTCCATCATTTGCACCTAGAATAGGTTCGTTTTGGCGGGCATCATCATGGTCAGCGACATGTCTGGTGTCCCAATGTGCACACAGTAAAATTCGATTATTTTTTTCAGGACTAAATGAGGCGATGATGTTTCTTAGTGTGTGTGATTTGCCATCATAGGTTGTAATTCTGCTATTTTGCTCTTGCACGTGTGGGGTGTAAGCAGATAGCTTTTGAACTAAATAATCACCGCATTGCTCCCAGCCTTTGCTGCTCAAATAGCGTGGCCCGAAATCCACCTGTTCTTGGATGAAATGGTAGGCGCTGTCTACATTAAAGACAGGCACTTCAACCGGTTTCTTTGTTTGTTTTTTAACAGATTGAGTTGATTTTTTTTCTTCTTGACAAGAAAACAAAACAGTTAAACATAAAGAAATAATAGCAAAATGACGCATAATTTAGAATAGCTTACTCTTTGATTTCCCACGAGCTACCCTCGCTTCCATCTCGGACTTCAATGTTTAGTTTTTTAAGTTCATCTCGAATCAAATCAGCTGTTGTCCAGTCTTTATTTGATTTGGCAGAACTTCTTATTTGTAAGATGATATCCATAATGTCATTACTCAAATCATTATTGGATTCTTCTTCCTCTTTCAAGGCTAAAATGGTAGTAACGAAAGTGTCAAAAATATCGCTTAATACTTTAATATCTTCCTTAGTTAGATCTTCCGTTCCGGCTTTTGCACAGTTAATAATTCGTACTGCCTCGAAAAGATGTGCTATAAGAATAGGTGTATTGAAGTCATCATTCATTGCTTGGTAGCAATCCTTTTGTAATGAAAGAACATCTACAGTTGACTTCGAGCTCTCTTTGAGTTTAGTGATGGTTTTCTTAGCGTTTAGCAACTTCACTAAGCCTTTTTCAGCGGCTTGTAAAGCGTCATTTGAAAAGTCTAATGGACTTCTGTAATGGGCTTGAAGGATGAAAAAACGCACCGTCATAGGTTTGTAAGCACGTTCCAATAAGTCGTGACTACCACTAAAAAATTCTTCTAGATTGATAAAGTTTGCTAGTGATTTACCCATCTTTTGCCCATTGATGGTAATCATGTTATTGTGCATCCAGAAGTTGGCAGGGTCGCATTTATTACAAGCGTTAGATTGTGCTATTTCAGCTTCATGATGTGGGAAAACCAAGTCCATCCCGCCACCATGAATATCAAAGGTGTCGCCTAAGTATTTACTGCTCATCGCTGAACATTCTAGATGCCAACCCGGAAAACCATCTCCCCAAGGTGATGGCCAACGCATGATGTGTTCAGGAGCTGCTTTTTTCCAAATGGCAAAGTCAACCGAGCTTTTCTTTTCGTCCTGACCATCAAGAGTACGGGTGTTTTCTAAGGTGTCTTCTAAGTTTCTGCCTGATAATTTACCGTATGGGAAGTCTTCATTATATTTATTTACATCTAAATAAACAGAGCCATTAACTTCATACGCATAGCCGTTTTCCAAAATCTGCTTGACCATTTCTATTTGCTCAATAATATGTCCGGTAGCTCTTGGCTCAATAGATGGAGGCAAACAGTTCAGTGCATCTACAGCCTTATGGTATTTGATGGTGTAAAATTGCACCACTTCCATAGGCTCTAATTTTTCTAGACGTGCTTTTTTAGCAATTTTATCTTCGCCATGGTCGGCATCATCTACAAGGTGACCAGCATCAGTAATATTTCGCACATAACGTACCTTTAAACCTTTATGTTGAAGGTATCTAAAAACGATATCAAATGTAATGGAAGGTCTTGCATGCCCTAAGTGAGGCTCGCCATAAACGGTAGGGCCACACACATACATCCCAACATGAGTAGGGTGTATGGGTTTAAAAACCTCTTTTTTTCGACTGAGTGTATTATAAATGATTAAATCAGAAGACATTCTGTACTGTTATTGGTTCACAAGTGTTTTAATGTTCGTTAACATATCGGACGTTAACTCTTGCAAATTAAAGGAACTTTTCCAATTCCAATCGGTTTTTGCTTCAGAATCATCAATACTTTTCGGCCAACTATCCGCAATAGCTTGTCGGTAATCGCTTTCGTAGCTCATTTTAAAGTCTGGAATATGCTTTTGTATCTCGCTAGCTAGTCCTTTTGGACTAAAACTTAGCCCAGCAACATTATAGGAGGAACGAATTTTTATGCTTTCTGCCGGAGCTTCCATGATTTCTAAAGTTGCACGAATAGCATCGTTCATATGCATCATAGGCAAAGTAGTGTCTTCACTTAGGAAACTGGTGTATTGCCCGCTTTTTAATGCTTCATGAAAAATATTAACGGCATAATCTGTAGTGCCGCCACCTGGAGCAGATTTCCAGCCGATTAATCCTGGATATCGAATACTTCGCACGTCTACGCCAAATTTTTCATGATAATATTCACACCAGCGTTCACCAGCTAATTTGCTAATACCATAAACGGTATTCGGCTCCATAATGGTGCGTTGTGGAGTTAGGATGCTTGGCGTACTTGGTCCAAATACAGCAATGGAACTTGGCCAATACACTTTTTTGATGTGTTTCTCTCGTGCTAAATCTAATACGTGTGACAGTGAACGCATATTTAAACTCCAGCCTAATTCAATGTTTTTTTCTGCAGTAGCAGATAATAAAGCCGCCAATAAATAGACTTGAGTAACCTTATATTTTTTAACGATATCGAACAGACTTTTTTGGTCCATAATATCAAGTACTTCAAAAGGACCAGTTGACAGCTCTTCATTTGCCATAGGACGTATGTCTGTGGCAATAACATTAGCATCGCCATAGATTTTTCGTAGAGTAATAACGAGTTCAGTGCCTATTTGACCGGAGGCTCCGATTATTAAAATAGTGTCTTTCATGCTCTCTCATAATAGCTCACAAATATAACTATTTAATAATCCATCTATGACCTAAATCAGTGTTCATTTAGCATTTCTTTGTTTACCTTTGGCGAAAGAAATTTTAAAAATGGATCCCAACGCATATAAGAAAGGTTTAAAAAATAAACTGAGTAAGGAGCAGGCTTTGGAAAAGTTAAATAACGAGACATTTTTCCGAAAAACGGTTTCCTTGTACAGGTATGTTATTTTAGAAAATCCCGAAAAATTTAGAGACGATTTATTTGAAGATTGGAGTGAAATTAATTGCTTTGGTCGTATTTATGTTGCTCGTGAAGGAATCAACGCTCAAATGAGCGTGCCAGAACATAACTGGAATACCTTTATTCAGACAATTAATAAGTATGATGAGCTTAAAGACATTCTATTAAAAATTGCTGTTGAAGACGATGGAAAATCATTTTTCAAGCTAATGATTAAAGTTAGGGAACAGATTGTAGCAGATGGTCTTCCAATAGATGAATACGATGTTACTAATGTAGGGAAACACCTTAATGCTAGAGAATGGAACGAGGCTTTGGAGCAAGGGGCTATCGTTGTAGATATGCGTAACCATTACGAGAGCGAGATTGGTCATTTTGAAAATGCTATTTGTCCTCAATCAGAAACGTTTAGAGACGAACTTCCTGAAGTAAAAGATATGCTTAAAGGAAAAGAGGACAAAAAGGTATTATTGTATTGTACTGGAGGGATTCGTTGCGAAAAAACATCTGCCTATTTAAAACATCATGGTTTTGAAGATGTCAATCAATTGCATGGTGGTATAATAGATTATGCCAGACAATTGAATGAAAATAAAGAATTGCCGAATAAGTTTAAAGGCAAAAACTTCGTCTTTGATGAGCGTTTGGCAGAACGTATTGGCAATGAAGTTATTAGTCAGTGCCATCAGTGTGGCGCAGTATCGGACACTCACGTAAATTGCAAAAACATAAATTGTAATTTATTATTTATTCAATGTGATGATTGTCAAGAAAAGCACGAAAAATGCTGCTCTTCCGACTGTTTAGAAGTGTCTAAGTTGCCATTGGAAGAACAAAAGAAGCTCAGAAAAGGCGAGGAAATTAAAGAGCGATTTCATAGCCATCGAAAGGTTGATTTATCAAAGGCTTTTGATGATTAAATATTTTTTAACTTACTAACGAAAATTATAAGGTATGCCATTTTATCACAAATTGGGAAAAATCCCACACAAAAGACACACGGTTTTTTCAAAACCAAATGGTGGAATGTATTATGAACAGTTGTTCGGTACCGTAGGTTTTGACGGAATGTCGTCTTTACTTTACCATACACACCGACCAACAATGGTGAAAGACATTCTTGGAGCTAAAGATATTACTCCAAAAGTAGCGGTAGAAAAAAACCTCAAGTCAATCAGTCTAAAAGGCTTTTCTGTAAAGCCTACAGATGACTTCTTAGACAGTAGAGTAGCGGTATTAATCAATAACGATTGCCACATTTCACTAGCAGCTCCAAAGCAATCTATGACGGATTATTTTTATAAAAATGCCGATTGCGATGAAATGATTTTTGTCCATAAAGGAACAGGAACGCTTAGAACAATCGTAGGAAATTTGAAATTTGGACCTGGCGATTACCTTATGATTCCAAGAGGAATGATTTACGCCTTCACATTTGACAGTGAAGACAACCGTTTGTTCATTGTAGAATCTACGAGTCCGATGTATACCCCAAAACGCTATCGTAATTGGTTTGGTCAGTTATTGGAACACTCTCCTTTTTGTGAACGTGACTTGCGTCAGCCAGATGAATTAGAAACGCACGATGAGTTGGGCGATTTTACAATGATGATAAAGAAAGAAGGAATGTTGCACGAATATGTTTACGCTTCTCATCCTTTTGATGTTATTGGCTGGGACGGCTATAATTATCCTTATGCTTTTTCTATTCATGATTTCGAACCCATAACGGGAAGAGTACATCAACCCCCACCAGTACATCAAACCTTTGAGGCGGCAGGCTTTGTAGTATGTTCATTCTGTCCTCGTTTATACGACTATCATCCTGAAGCAATACCAGCACCTTACAACCATTCTAATATTGATTCTGATGAGGTACTATATTATGTAGATGGAGACTTTATGAGTAGAAATCATATCGAGCAAGGTCAAATTACACTTCACCCTGCAGGAATACCACATGGTCCTCACCCTGGAGCTGCCGAGCGAAGTATTGGTCAGAAAGAAACAGAGGAACTAGCCGTAATGGTAGATACCTTTAAACCCTTAAAAGTAACTCAAGCAGCTATGGATTTAATCGATGGCGATTATCATAAATCTTGGTTGGATAAATAATATTTAAACTTACTAACTATGTCAGCAGAAATTAAAAATTTAAAAAACCTTCAAAATACCGAATACGGTTTGAAGAAGTTATTTGATGAGGCAGAAGATTTTTTGCCCTTATTAGGAACAGACTACGTCGAGTTATATGTGGGTAATGCTAAGCAATCAGCCCATTTTTACAAAACAGCATTTGGCTTTCAATCGGAGGCATACGCAGGTCTTGAAACAGGTGTAAAAGACCGCGTGTCTTATGTTTTAAAGCAAGATAAAATTCGATTAGTATTGACAACCCCTCTTAATGAAGGAGGACTAATTAACGAGCATATCAACAAACATGGTGACGGTGTAAAAGTCGTTGCTTTATGGGTTGAGAACGCTACCAAAGCATGGGAAGAAACTACCAAAAGAGGTGCTAAATCGTTTATGGAGCCTACTGTAGAAGAAGATGATTTCGGAAAAGTAGTTCGTTCTGGAATATATACTTACGGTGAAACGGTTCATGTTTTTGTAGAAAGAAACGCTTATGACGGTCCGTTTTTACCTGGATACAAAAAATGGGAAAGCCATTATAATCCAGCACCAACAGGCTTGAAGTTTATTGACCATATGGTTGGTAATGTGGATTGGGATGAGATGAACACTTGGTGTGAGTTTTATGCTAAAGTGATGGGCTTTGCTCAAATCATTTCTTTCGATGATAATGATATCTCTACCGACTATACAGCCCTTATGTCTAAGGTTATGAGTAATGGTAATGGACGAATTAAGTTCCCTATCAATGAGCCTGCTGAGGGCAAGAAAAAGTCTCAAATTGAAGAATATATAGACTTCTATAATGGCCCTGGTGTACAGCATATTGCCGTAGCTACAGATGATATTGTATCCACAGTTTCTGCTATGCGAGATAGAGGGGTAGAATTCCTTTATGTACCTGAAAACTACTACGATGATTTATTGGAAAGGGTAGGTAATATCGATGAAGATGTTGAGGTACTAAAAAAGCATGGTATCTTAATTGATAGAGACGATGAGGGTTATTTATTACAGCTTTTCACAAAGCCTGTAGTGGACAGACCAACCATGTTCTTCGAAATCATACAACGAAAGGGCGCTCAGTCTTTTGGTAAAGGAAACTTCAAAGCATTGTTTGAAGCTATAGAAAGAGAACAAGGAAATAGAGGGACTCTATAAACCCACATATATTTAATTAAAAGCGCCTCATTTTTGAGGTGCTTTTTTTATTTCTTCAATAGAGATAAGATGTTCTAATTCCTTTATTCGTGTATTTAATTCAAATAAATGAAGGTATAATTCTTCTATTTTCTCTAAGTTGGTGTCTATAGCTTCATTAAGGATTATACCTCCTTGTTTCTTAACTTCTTGAGCAGAAGGAACTCCAGGCAGATGTTTATGTTTTTCAATATATTTTTTTGTTTTTTCTAAAGAATAGGATTTATAGTTAGGGTTTAGCTCACTTTGTCCTTCAAAATAATGTTCGAAAACATAGTCAGGCGTATAGGCATCAGCAAGAATATTTCCGCCGACTTGTAATTTTTGATTTGGAGGATCAAAGCTAATGCCAATTCTACCATTGGTTTTGACAGTAAAAAGAGGATGTGGGATCCTCTAGAGTCGACCTGC
>JGI24916J38487_100963_pt1 | contig 38687 bp, 32 predicted proteins | sample LinPfosmplate4_FD_38487 | JGI IMG/M metagenome (IMG submission 38487) | reverse complement strand
TGCAGGTCGACTCTAGAGGATCCCACGTTACAGGTGATGCTTATGTCGCAACTTACTATGGTGACGGTGGCCTTCTTTCAAACGTAAACCTCCAAGTCGTTTCGGATCATGGAAACACGACTTCAACCACGGTTCGACTTACAAATGCGACCACTGGTCTCGTGACAACCTCGAACGTTGAAGTGGGTGATCAAATTTCCATTGGAAATTTAACGGTGGATAAAATCCCCATCGTGGGTACCGGGAACTTTCTCGAAAATTCCACCATCGGTCGCTCCAACGGAACCATCGTCATCTCTTCGGATCTTGAAGTTCTCGGAGACATCATCGTTGATGGTAATTCATATACCGTTGAATCAAACAATCTCGTGATCAGTGACCGCATCATCGGTATCGCCAATAATAACGTGTCTCACGAACTCGATGTCGGTATCATCATGCAACATCCCGGTAAGAACATAGCTCTCATCCACCACGGTGAATCTCAAGGCGACGAAGACCCCCATGACCACACATTCACGATCGGATACACACAAAATACGGTAACAGACAATCACGTCTTCGATGATTCCAACCTGATCACCGTAGAAATTTTGGGGAACCTCATCACACAAAATAACTTGACCGTATCTGAAAACATAACAGTCGTTGGCACGACGAAGTTACAAGATAGTGTCGGTATTGCCAACACAGCACCTGTGCACGACCTCGATGTGGGTTCCAACCTCTATGTGGATGACACGGGGTCCAACGTCCTCCATGTCACTGGCAACGTCTACGCCACCCGCTTCATCGGTGATGGTGCCTTCTTGGAAAATATCGCATCGAACCTCCATGAAATTACGACCAATGGAAATGTTACGACGAATACCGTGCAGTTTGATGGATCCACCGCCTTCGTGACCACGGGGAAAGTTGGTATCTCGAACGCGAACCCGACCGCGAATCTCCATGTAACTGGTACTGCACACGTGTCAGATGAACTCGGGGTCCTCCGCCTGATTGATGCTGGACAATACTCAAGAACTCGTATAGGTTCTGGTTCGGGTGGTGGTACCCAAAATACTCAATTGAATCAAATCGCCATCGGTAAGGAAGCGGGGTATAACAGTCAGAGAACCGATGCGATCGCCATTGGACAAGAAGCGGGATATACCGGCCAAGGAACAGACACTATTGCTATCGGTCACAAGGCGGGTTATACGGATCAACGACCAAATGCAGTAGCTATAGGTTTAGAGGCTGGTATGACTACACAGGGTCAGGGTTCTATAGCTATAGGTGATAGTGCAGGTGAATTAACCCAAAACGATTTTTCCGTGGCTATAGGTTACCATGCGGGTTCTAATAATCAGGGTCGTATGGCCGTTGCGATCGGTACTTCGGCTGGAGCAGTCAATCAACCTGACAACTCGATTGTTATCAACGCCAGTGGACAGGGACTCAATGGTTCCACACCCAATGCATTTTATGTAGCCCCCATCCGCGAAAACTCTGGAACGTCCCTTCTCACCTATAATCCCACAACCAAGGAAATCACACAAAATAATACATTATCGAACACATTGACCGTGACCAATGGCCTCGTTACCAATCTTGGGGGCCTCACAAAGAAAACCTACGGCTATTCGGGTGGTACCATCACAGCCTCGACCACTCCAGAAATCAATGTCGTCTTCGATTCCCAACTCTTCTCGGCCAAAATTACTGCCCATCTCGTGGAACCCACGAGCAACATCAGTGTCCTCAATCTTGATGTCACGGGTGGTACGGGGCGTAACATCGGGAAGGGGTTCCTCAGTATCGTCGGAGACCAGAATTCGAAACATTGGGACTCTACCATCAATACAACCGAAACAACAGTCACTCTCACACCTTCAGTAGGTCTTTTGAGTGATGGAACATATGGTGTACACGTCGAGTACACATCTCCACTCGGTACGGGTGGTGTGACAAGTATCGACAATAATAACACGAACGAAATCACGTTTGACTATTAATTTTATTTTATCACCTTCCTATAAGGTAGCATGTCTTCCAAGAACTTTTATGGTTTGACAGGAGACGTTACCGTCGACGGTGGTATTTTGAATGTTGGAAACGCACAACTGTATGCAAATACCGAGACGAGTAACGTCGGTATAGGTACCACGAATGCAGAGTTTAAACTCGATGTTCGTGGTGATGCGAACGTCCATAATTTGTACGCCACGTATTTACATGGTGACGGAAGTAACATTGAAAATATCGTCAGCAGCCAATGGGAAGGGTCACCAGGTGACCCCATTTATTACGCGAGCAACGTGGGCATCGCGAACACATCGCCAGTCACAACAACCATGCAGATCGGTTCCAACGTAGTCATCGATGATGTGGGTTCCAACGTCATGCATGTTACGGGTAATGTCTACGCCACACGTTTCATAGGTGACGGTGCCTTTTTGGAGAATATCGCATCGAGTTTCCAAGCGATTACCGATAATGGAAATGTTACCACAAATACAGTAGAGTTCGATGGATCCACTTCCCTCGTGACCACGGGGAGTGTCGGTATCGCTAACACGGCACCCGTACACAACCTAGATATCGGTTCCAACCTGTACGTAGAAGATGCGGGTTCCAATGTCCTCTATGTCACTGGAAACATCTATGCGGACTATCTCGTCGGTGACGGGAGTCAACTCACGGGTATCGCTGCGAGTCTCGACCAGATTGTCGACCAAGGGAATACAGTTTCGAACACTATTCAAATCGTTTCGGGGCAAGATGCGACGTCGAACATAGGTCTCGTGACCCATGATGATGTCGGTATCAGTGTCTCCAACACAAATCCCACGGGTGCGTTTCAGTTTGGGGTGGGCTCGAACCTCCTCGTCAATGTTTACAGCTCCAACGTCTTGACCGTGGACGGAAATGTCTTGGCTCAGAAGATGACTTTGGGGACGGTGACAGTGACACCCGCCTATAACCTCCAACAGATTACGACGAAGGGGGCGACAACCAGTCAGACACTGATACTCGAGAATGCAACGACAGGTCTCACAACAACGTCAAACGTCGGTATCGCCAATACGGCACCCGTGCATACACTTGATGTGGGATCCAACCTGTACGTGGAGGATACAGGATCGAATGTTCTTACAGTCACGGGAAATGTCAGTGTTTCCGGTGATCTCAACGTGGGTTCCAACCTGTACGTCACCGAACGCCTCGATGTGGGTTCCAACCTACACATCGAAAACCTTCGGGTCGCAGAAGTTGCTTCAAACCTTGTGACCTATGACTCGACCACCGGGGAAATCATGGACTCCGGTGGTCTCTTCTCGAACAAATTGGCAGTCGTCTCGGAACAACCCCCCATTGCCCTAACCGGGGCGTCTACAGTGGTGACGAACCATGGGACGTACACCATCGAGGCTTCGAGTGGGACGGTCGTGAACCTTTTCGATAAGGTCCCCGGAGAATCAAATAAATGGGTAACTGATGGGAACTACATTACAAATGGAGGCACTAAAGGTACCTATGGGGGATCTGCCTCCCTCGCGGGACACGGGGGTGAATGGGTGAAGATTACCATGCCCTACAAGACCATTCTCCGCCACATCAAAATCGAATCCACAAACGAATCAGTTGAAGATATCGAACTCGTGGGTCTCAACGCAGATGGACTCACGTGGACACCACTGAAAACTGAAACCGGCCTCACCGGTACGACACACACGATCATAGTGAACGCAACGACTCACCATAGAACCTACGGTCTCATTGTGGTAAAGACCAATACGACTACCGGTCGGAGTGCCGTAGAAATCGGAGACCTCAAGCTCTTCACCGAATCCTTCTCCATCGATGGGGGGAAGGTGGAGATGGCATCGTCGGCGGTCATGGGTGGTGAGACGACGATGGACCAACATGGGCCTCATGGGCGGGGGGAAGCCAAGTTGAAGAAGTATCCCGAAATCATTTTTGAAGATGGGAAGTTTGACCGTAACGACACGACCAACACGTACACACAAGCGGGGTATACTGTGAGTGCGAGTAGTCAGTTAGAATTATCACCATATAGAGCGTGGAATACATTTGATGGGAACATAGGTAATGAAGGATGGCACTCATATGCTGCACCAGACAGTTTCACGGGTACGGTTGGTGGAGCGAATAGTTATAATGGTACTAGTAGTTTAGGTGGTGTATCCGGTGCATGGCTTAAACTAGAATTACCTCACAAAATACGTTTATCATCTATAGATTTGTTACCCCGAGTTTACCCCGATACACAAGAACCAAAAGATTTCAAAATACTTGGTTCAAATGATGATACGAATTGGGTGGAACTAATTGATGTTGTCGGGGCTACATGGACGCAAGGTACCTCTAGAAGTTTTTCGGTAACCGGTGAAGTTCAAGCGTATAAATATTTAGCAATATCAGTAAGTCGTGTCGTGGGATCGACTGTTGTTATTCTATCAGACCTCAAATACTACGGCTACGAAGAGCTTGCTACGCAAGGAGATACTTCCGTAGACACAACCTTCACCTCCATCATGAACACACCCCAAACGACTGGGGCCAATGTGTACGTCGATGGGAGCTTAGGTGGGAGCTTTACGAACCGTGTCACGGGACCCGACGCCACCGGACCCTCCGCGACCTATGATGCGACTGGAAAGTACTGGGAAATGAATGGTTCTTTGGAGTCTAACATCGCTGTGGAAGCCAATACATTCCTTTCGGGTGACCAACCCCACGCGGTCTCGGTGTGGTTCAATTCTTCCAACTTGGAGGCGAACGTCTCCAATACGTGTGTCTTCTCGGTTTCGGACCAAGAAAAGCTGGATTCTGTGAACTTGGATCTCCAATCGAACACGTGGCACAACCTGACGTACGCGTACCAAGGTGAAGGTGGCTCCCGAGTAACCTACCTGGATGGACGTAAGGTGGCCGAAGACCAAGCCGAAGATACCTTCGGGGAGTACCCACCCTTCGCGATGACTGGGTACGCACAGGGTGGGTATGTGGTGAGTGCGAGTAGTGATATTTATTCTCACTCCGGGTTCACAGCATGGAAAGCCTTTAATAATGTTCAGGGTTCTGAGGGTTGGCATTCTGGATATAATTATTTAACTACAGATACAAGCCAGGTTCAAAATGGATTTATAGCAGATCCTGGTGGAGCTATAACTACAACAGCAAGTGCGACAAACCTGTCGAATGGTACTAATCGTCCAGAGGGTGGTGCCGTTTTAAATAGTTCAGCGGGGAATATACCCGGTGAATGGCTAAAAGTAGAGTTACCTCATAAAATAAAACTATCGTACGCGAAGATTGTCAATAGGACCCTTAGCAATGATGATCAATGCCCTAAAGATTTTAAAATTTTAGGGTCTAACGATGATGATATATGGTACGAATTAATAGTTAAACAAAATGCGGGATATACAGCGGGTAGTACACATGATGAACCCATTACCAATACCCAAAATGGTCAAAATGCATACAAATATTTAGCGTTTTTATGTACCCGAATTAATTCAACAAGTGGTAGTAGTCTCACTATAAGTGAAATTTCTTACTACGGCCACCGCGAGAATGACCTGGTCCGCCTTCCCGATCCCACGAATGTCTTGGAGTATCCGCACATTGCTGTAGGTGTTCCACAGGATGCCCCAGCGAAACGAGGATATGTTGTAACTACAGGTACTTCTATATTCAGTGGTCGGACGGGTGCCCGTGCGTTTGATGATCAGCCAACGGGAGATGGATGGGAAACTGACAACGGTTCTTTCAGTGACCAGGTTAATCAGACTGGTGGAGACACATTTACTAATTTGGGATCGGGTGGTGGTTCATTTACGGGTCACTGGATTCAACTTGAAATGCCTCATAAACTTAAATTTACCGGACACATTGAGATTAATGCCTATGTGAGCGGAACTACCGACGATAGACGACCAGATGCTGGTGCGTTTTTAGGAAGTAATGACGGTTCAAATTGGTACTTATTACATGAATTCACGTCGGGGAGTTTGAATTGGGTAAGTTTAGGTGGATCAACTAACCAAGCTAAAATAACTACACTATCAGCTTCAAACACAAATGCCTATAAGTATGTTGTTATGGTCATTACAAAAAAATCGGATGTTGGAACATCAACAATTACAAAAACTTCAATTCGTCGACTCAGGTACTACGGCACAGGTGTCGACAGCGTCCCCATCCAGATTGGTGGTGGAAACATCGATAAGGTGGCGAACTTTAGGGTCTACGACAAGTTTGTGGGGGAGGACCAAGCCCTCGAGATTTGGGATGCCCAAAAGGATGCGTTCGGGAGGGCGAAATCCTCGATGACCCTCCACAAAGGTCGGCTCGGGATAGGCACGACGGAACCGGAAGGGAGGTTGGCGGTGGCGGATGAACCCCACGCCCCGGAAGTATTTCCACCAGGTAATATGGTCGCAGATGAGACATACTTCGAAGGACATGGAAAGTTTAAAGCACGTGGTATAGTTATAAACAACAATGTTAATTATCCACCTTGGGGAGGTTTTAACGATATAGCCGAACCACACACACTATATTATACTGGTAATAGTGGGGGTGCTACCGGTGATGGTGGGTTTAACAATAGTGACGCAACATACAGTGGTACATTACAGTTATCTAGTGAAACAGTTTTAGGACCATGGCTCATTTTAGAATTACCCTATAAAGTATACGTTTCCAAAATAGAATATTATCCACAATTATCGGGAACCTCCACCTCGGTGGTCCATCAAGTAGCCGAAGCTACTATATACGGTAGGAACGGTAACGGTATATGGAAAGAAATTGCAACTATGTCGACCGCACCTATTGTTCCTAATCACCTACATCACACATTCAATACACTTGATTCCAGTATAGCATACGACCAATTCGCCTTTATAGCTACGAAGAGAGCTGTAAAATCAACTGCTGGTATAACCGTGAGAAACCTCAAGTTCTTCGGCACCCGTGAGCAAGGTCAATCCGTCCTCCACGATGGTGAACTGACCCTCACGAAATCGTTAAATGTTCCCCGAATTGGGCCGGCTCTCGACGCGGACGATACACCCCGTCGGGATCGGCTCGTGGTGGAATACAATACCTCGACCAACCCCACGTTCGAGGGGGCTGTCAGGGACACGAGTGGGAGGGGGAATGATGGGGCGTTCTACGATGGGGCGTCGTATGATGCTACGGAGAAGGCTTTGGACTTTGATGGGACGAATGATTACGTACGACGCGAAACACTACATAATTTTAAGGGTGGTAACATTACTTATGGAGTAAGTATGTGGATTAATCTGAAAAGATTCGGTGATGCGAATGGTTCATCGGTAGGATACATTTATACAATTGGTAATGTCAGTTCACCTGGGCAGAAAACCTTTGTTTACGTTAGACAGCGAAATACCGGTGAGAATCCAGCATATCAATTATTGCTTGCTGGATATTCTTATGATTTCCCAATTAATAAAAATAATTGGCAATTAAATAGATGGTACCATATAGTGGTTGGATATGGTGGAACGACGTTTAAGGGTGTAAATCTTCATGCTTATGTTGATGGTGTAAACGTCGGAACCCTTACTGATAACGCATCCAATGGTGGAGATGCGGGTGCTCAGTTGAATATCGCAGAGAATCCTCGGCTTACATTAGCTAAAAATGATACAGAGCATTTTAGTGGCTACATCTCCAACTTCAAACTCTACGACACGGTCCTCACCGCCGAAGAGGTCAAGACCCTCTACGATATGGGTCGGTGCGACGAGGGCCACCACGTGGTGAACTTCTCGAAGACTCGGGTCGGGATCGGCTTAGGGGATGGGGAGGCTCCGAGGGCAGCTTTGGATGTGAGGGGGGACATTCGTTACATAAGCATAGCACCCATAGCTTTACCTACATTTTACGATCATATATTAGCTGGTCGAAGTGATAGAGGTATATATCCAATTGTAGGAACCCAGGGTGGAACTAAGATATACAATGTTTATTGTGAACCAGATATGTTCGGTGGTGGTTGGATGTGTTTCGCACAAGTACCTCGAGTTGGTGATATCTCGTCTAGTGTTGCATGGAGTCTATACACAGATGAATTAGGAGATTCGAGTGTATTTATAGCACCACAAAATAGTACAACACGCCGACACGCAATGTTTAGTGTTCCTATGAATATTTTATCAAATAATAATGGAGTTAATTTGGATGTATTACTTATGATATATGGTGATGCTCTTAGAAATAATGGAACTTTCGGTGCAAAAGTTGGTGCTATATGGCGTGGTGTGAACTTAAACAATGCATTTAATTCAACTTTTATTGGCAGTAATGGACCAGAAAGTAATCAGGCACGTTCATCAAACGGTGTTGATTTTACTGCATCAAGTCTTGATCTAGAAAAAGCGAATGATCAGTGGGACTTTAGTATTAGTGTAAACGGTGAAGGTGTGGACGGTGGATATGGAGATACCAATGATGGTACAGCTGGTTATATTGTTCACCAATCTGGCACTGGTTGGAATGTATACTGTGATGCTATAGTTGGACCGGGGGGTTCTTGGCAATACATTGGTAATACGAGTTGGGAATATGTAAGATTCTTCGTCAGACCTTCCTCATTTTAAAAATTACACTATAATAAATGACATTAACTGACGAAGAACATATGTTTAATTTTAAGATGATGGATTTGAGAAATAAGAGAAGATATCTTCTCAATGAATCCGACAAATATGCCATTCCCGATTGGCCTCATGCATCTCTCGCGAAACAAAAGGAGTGGCTCGACTACCGCCAAGCCCTCCGTGACCTCCCCTCCACAACCGAAGATCCAGCGAACCCCGTTTGGCCCGTCCAGCCAAGTCCGTAGGACTTGTACTCCCTCAATTTCGTCAATTGTTCCAGTCGCGAAGCGACTGGCCCTTTTCCCAACAAACTTTACAAACTGTATCAGAGTTTCTAAGGTCTGTCGTTCCGAGTGGCGAAGCCGCTCGTCCCCTTTCCCTCCCCCGTTCCAAGTCCGAAGGACTTGTCCCCTTGCCTACGGCTTTTGGTCTTTTAAAAAAACCTCCCTCTATAATAACTATGTCCATTCAGCCACCTCAGGGCATATTGACTATCCCAAATGCGACCCTCCGTGTGGGGCGGTTGCAGGTTGATGAGGTTAAGGGATTCGACACAGTCCTCAACACGTTCGATAAGAACACGATACTCGAGGAGGATTCAGAGGAGTACGACGATGACAAAAAGTGGGGTGTCAAGATGCCCAATATCTTCGTGGCCACCTTCGAGATTAAGGGGGCTGGTTCCTCGTTCAATTTCAGGAACACCTCGATGGGTGATGCGGAGGTGGGGTACACCCTAACATTCAATGAGACGACCCTCACCCTCAAGTACAATGGCTCACAACTAGGCGTCCCAGCCACCATCCCCGATCTCGACACCACATACGGCAAGGTGTACCTGACCTACGAGAAGCAATACTTTACCGTGACGGTCGATGGGACCCGAGTTCTCTCGTACAAGGACACTGGTACTCGAACATTCCCAGATGGGGAATACATCAATTTCTTCGCGGGGGGTGATGGGGGATTCAAGAACCTCAAGGTGGTTGCGGGTCACCTCATCTCAGACGGGACCAGTAATGTCTCCCTATATGGGGGTCTGGCGGTCACGTCGAACCTGGAGGTGGGCTCGTCCAACCTCTTCGTGGACACCGTGAACTCTAGGGTCGGTATGGGGACAACTACTCCAGAAGCCACCCTCCACGTATCCGGAAACGCCTACGTTTCCTCAAACTTAGAAGTGGGTACAGCGAACCTCTTCGTGGACACTGTGAATTCGAGGGTCGGTGTGGGAACCGACACCCCCAAAGAGTCCCTCGATGTGGTGGGGAACATGCACCTCACGAGGGTCTCCAACGTTTCGCAAATCAAGGTGGACTCCAACGTGGTCACCGAATACACGGGACCCCACGATCGACCCCTGCGGAAGTACCCGGAGGTGCCTTTGACGGCGAATGATAATTCAAGTACGAGTGGGTACGTAGCGAGTGTGAGTAGTAAATTGACAGGTACAGAACCGTATCATACGTTAGATGGAAATTTAAATTCATATTTACACTCTCGATATCCTTATTATAGTACTAGTACGGGTGTGTATTCACCTGGATCAGCTCTTGATGGACAATCACCGTCGGGTACACTTGCCACAAACGAACTTGTTTCGGGACACCAAGGAGAATGGGTCTCAATCGAACTTCCTAAGAAGATAAAACTTGAAAAACTGAAAGTTATAGGTTCTACTCGACTCGCCAGTGGAATAACTCAATTTCCTAAAGATGTGGTCGTGGCTGTGAGTGAGACTGGTTTAACTGGAAGCTGGAGTGCCCTTGAAACGGCGACTCTTATCAGTCAAAATGTTTCTAATCATTCGGATACTATCAACATAACAACACAAACATCATACTATAAATATTTCGCTCTCATCGTAAAATCTATTAATTCAACCGCTACATTTTCGGCGGTTGAGATTGCTGAGCTTGAGTTCTACGGCCACGAAGAAGGCAGTGGCTCCCTAGACACCACCCTAAAGTCCGTGTATAACGTGCCGGCGATCACGGGGACCCAGTTGGAGGTCTACTATGATGCGAAGGAGACCTCGAGTTACTCGGGATCGGGGACGACTGTTACTGACTTGGCTTTGCCAGCGAATAACGGAACCCTTGACGGTATCGGCTTTGATACCACTTATAAAGCGTTCACGTTTGATGGGACGAATGATAAAATAGATGCAGCATTGACTGGGGTTTCCGATACCGGAACGTATACTACATCAATGTGGATAAAATCTACGTCGATCGGTAATAGTGCAGCACCAGAAGAAATAGTATACCAGTTTGGACACGGGACTGTAGGTGAAGGTTTTGGTGTAGCTATTAAAGGTGGGAACATTGGTACGTATATTTTTGCTGGTCAGGAACGACGAACGACGGGTACTAGATGTATCTCAAATGAATGGTTTCATGCGACTTTCATATACACATCGAATGGTAGTATGGATATATATATAAATGGGGTTTTAGATAATGGTACTTTATCGGGAACATTACAGGAATTGACTATACCCTCAAACCCATTTTTAACACTCGGGGTACATTTTGGAGGGGAACAAACATCATTTTATACATCCTTCTTCAACGGCTCCATCGCGAACTTCCGTCTCTACTCCAAGGTCCTCAATGCCGACCAAGTGAAGGAACTCTACGATTACCAAAAGGATTACTTTTTGGGGTCCAAGTCCCAAGTGACCCTGTACAAGGGACACTTGGGCGTGGGGGTCACCGAACCCTCGGGCCAATTGGAACTCGCGGGAGATGAGCGAATCCAAGAGTATCCTCCAGGTCCTATGAGTGATTACGAGACCTTGATTCCGGGGCATGGGGTGTTTTGTGCGTATGCGAGTAGTGGATATACAAACGGGTCTAACCAAAATCGTCTTGCGTATAACGCGTTCGATAAGGCGTCTGGTTCAGGTAGTTTAGATGATATATGGCAATCGGTAGATAGCCTGTATAATGGAGGTTCAGGGACAAACCAGTCATACACAGGAAGTGTCAGATTAGCCGAAAACTTACCAAAAGGTCATTATCTAGGTCTTAAAATGCCGTATCCTGTTAAAATTACAAGTTTTGTCATGGGGGCATATTTTAATAGTGGATACAGAGCTGTTGGAGACGGTTTAATTGTGGGGCGGAACACAAATAATCCTACATGGGAAGTTGTACACACTCTTACTAATAGTTTCATGGCGGGTGTAAACGGATTTAATATAGCGGCCAATGCACCGGCAAATCTCATAACTACACCATCTATTACAATTGATAATACTAAATACTATGATGAATATGCTTTGGTGGTGACAGGTACACTAGGTTCCTCCCTGGTTACTGTATCTGAATGGCGTCTTTTCGGCACCCCCGGTCCCACGACCCTCGATAAGGGTTCGTTGTCGCTAGGGAGGTCCCTCGATGTTCCCCGTATTTCGCGGTACGACGTGGATACGGAAACCCCGAGACCCGAGAAGTTGGTGGTGGATTTCGATACCACCGTCAATTCCACACCCACAGATATCTCGGGGCGGGGGAATCATGGGACCATGACTTCTGGTGTCTCCTACTCTGCAGCGGATAAGGCGTTTAAATGGGATAATATTTCAAGTAATAGACGCATACAATCAACGATTACAAATACAAATGGATCTTGGCCACACTCCACAAGTTTTTGGTTTAAAGCGAGTACTTTGAGTCAATATCAGGTGCTATATGGTATAGTCGGAGATCCCGATGGGACTGGCGGAAGCCCTACGAACTATTCGTCTCCACATGTTATTTTAAATACAACAGGGTCAATTTCCATGAATATATGGGGTGACGGATCGTCGACAAATAATGGTATCATACAAGTTAATAGATGGTATCATATTTCTATCGTGTATGATAGTACAGCAAGTGGACGTACATTATATCTAGACGGTGTTCGACAACCAATGGCGTCCACTGGATCTCAAAATCTTTCTATGGTGGATACTACATCACGGTTAGTCATAGGTGTTTATCCCCACGATCTTGGCACGTACCCACTAATTGATGGCCAAATATCCAACTTCAAACTCTACAACGTCGCCCTCGAACCCTCGGAGGTCCAAAAGTTGTACCGGTTGGGCCGAACCGGGCGGTCCATGGTCATCAGCGACACGGCCGTCGGGATCGGGAAAGTCCCTGAAGCCCAGTTGGATGTGAGGGGGGTGGCGAACTTCGGGTCCAGGGTGGGGATCGGGACGACGAGTCCTAATAAAACTCTAGACATTGGCTTTCCGGATTCTGGTTATCCCGGAATCCGTTTTACGCACACTGATACGGGTGGTATTATAAGAAAGACGTCTGATTACGTGAATTATTACACTGGATTAGAGGCTGTCATCGAACGATACGCTGACAAGAATGTTCGTTACGGGGGTAGCAACGTTCCAGAAGTGACGCACCGTATTAATTTAGGGTATAGTGATAGTTATAGATATAACAGTGGTTACTATCCATATTACCATGAGATGCACTTTGATGTTATGAATAAGGTCAATGAAGGGGATTCCACTGCATTTCTTAGTCGCATCATGACCCTCAGGGGTAACGGGCGAGTCGGTATCGGGACGACGAATCCGGAGGCTCAACTTCATATAGGACCTAATGATAATGATCACATTTATCTTGCCTCTGCAAACAATGGTTATGGATGGAAAATCGACACAGACGACCAGGGTAATGGTGCTGTTCCATTTAGAATTATAAAGAGAACTGATGACGTGGACACTACTGTATTGACTATAAAAAACCAAGATGGTAACGTCGGTATCGCGGCGACGGATCCGATTGCTAAACTACATGTGAACGGTGCTATATTTCTCGCTTCCGAAAATTTGGGCACCGGTAGTGGGTACGACATCACCGACGCTGCACAAAAAACGAAAACCTATATCGAGTTTGGTGAGGCTGGAGCTTCCAATGATTGGTGTTATTTGAGACAGATTGGAGGGTCCAACGAGATTGAGTTGAGTTTTGATTTTCACGACGATGGAAATGATGCGAGATTTAGTATACGTGATGTTCAATCTACGGCGAATCCAGACGCTGTTACGTCAAGGTTTCGTGTGGATGGCGGCGCCGTCGACATACCTGGTTCACTCTCAGTGGCTGGTTCCGCAGTCAGCTCAGATGACCGCATAAAATATAACGAGGTAGATATTCCAAATGCTCTCAATTTAATCAATCAACTCAGACCTCAGAAGTATGAGAAGCTTGTAGATGTATCGGTGGAGGATAAACGAGGTATATGGATACCATCGGATGAAGAATGGGAGAGTGTCAAAGACGATCACAAATATGTGCATGAATTTGGATTCATCGCCCAAGCTGTTCGTAACATCCCTGACCTGGCTTTCCTTGTGACTGGTGAGGAGACTAAAATGATGACTACCACAAAGACACCCATAGAATATAGTAATCTGACTACAGATGAACAGGGTACATACACTCCTTCGTATGTATACGGAAGGAAATCCATCACACAAGAAGAATATTCAATTCTTACATCTAATGTACAAGAACTGTATACTTTAGAATACGTTAAAGAAACTGAAACTCAGAACCCTTTGAGTCTCAATTATAATGGTTTATTCGTTATCGCCATAGGTGCGATACAAGAACTCAAGGCTAAGAATGAGGCTCTTGAAACACAGGTTTCAGATCTTCTGGTCCGTGTGACAGCTCTTGAGAATGCCTAGTTCCGACTTCGTAGAAGTCATACTCCAAACAAACGTTACAAACCCATACCAAAGGTTTCTAAGGTCTGTTCCAATCGACGCAGTCGATTGTCCCCTCTCCCGTTCCAATCGACGAAGTCGATTGTCCCGTATCAAACAAAAGCCAGCGGCTTTTGGACGTTTAAAAAAACCTCCCCCTATAGTAACTATGTCTGTGGAAGGTGTAAATGGTATCTTGAACGTTGAGAGTGCAGCGTTACATGCCCCCCAGGTGGGCGTCGCCAATACGAATCCTCAGCACATCCTCTCGGTTGGCTCAAACCTCTACGTCAGCGGAGACTCCCCAGATGTCCTCACGGTGGACGGGAACGTGGTATGTGAAGGGGTCAAGGTGGGTCTCATCGAGATCATACCATCCTACGATCTCGAGGCCGTCGCCAATGTCGGGAACAGTACGTCGAATACTATTCAGTTTACGAACCCAGACACAGGTATCGTGACCACTGGGAATGTATCCGTGGGGAAGACCCTCACAGTTGAGGGGTTCCGGATCACGGCTCAAGCTGAGGCGAATGATGACCTCCAAGCTATCACACTCGCGGGTGCCGACACCAATCAAGCGATCCATATCACGAATGCTAGTGATTCTGTGACTCCATACACTGGTGCCCTCCAAATTGGTACGAACACAGGTAATAATGGTGGTCTCGGTGTCGCCGGGAACGTCCACATAGGTCGGGGTTTGTTCGTGGACACCGATACCCTCGTCGTTGATTCCACGAACGACCGGGTCGGTATCGGTAAGACGAACCCAGATGCAACCCTCGACGTCGACGGTGATGCGATCATCCGTGGAGGCCTTTCCGTACTCGGTACGACCACGACAATCGACACCGAAAATCTACGGGTTCAAGATCCTATCATCGAACTTGGTAAAGATAACGCGGGGACCGGAGACCTGGGTCTCATAATGACACGCCCCTCAGGGTCCAGTAACGTCGCCATGATTTTCGATGAAAATACAGATACCCTTAAACTTGGGTACACAAATGGTGGTGCCTCTGACACAACCATCACCATGGACTCGGCACCATTGAGTGTGAATGTGAATGGAAACCTTTCCGTCACCTCAAACTTGGAGGTGGGCACGGCGAACCTCTTCGTGGATACGGTGAATTCTAGGGTTGGAGTGGGGACCTCGATCCCCACAGAGTCCCTAGATGTGGTGGGGAACATGAACCTCCAACAGGTGTCGAACGTCGCCTCCATCAAGTTGAACTCCAACGTGGTCACGGAGTTTAACCGCTCCAAAAAGCTTATTAAGTACCCGAGGGTGGGGTTGGGAACGAATACATCCGCCTATTCTGGGTTAGGGGGTGGATCTACAGTATCTGGATACACGATCAAGGCTTCGGGTGAGTATGACCCTAATTTTCTAGCTTCTAAAGCTTTTACAAATACAAATGATGATGATGATCTTGATACATGGATAACAGCCAGCGGTGCGTATTCATCTAACACACCAGTCGCGAATTCGGCAACACTCACTAAGTTTGGGCAACAGGGATCTTGGTTAGAAATTAAACTTCCGAATAAGATACAATTACATTATACACATGTTTTTACCCGCAGAACACATATTACGGAAAGAAATGATACTGCGGATATTTGGGCTTCTAATACAGGCACCGACGGTGACTGGGTGAAACTCACAACGATCAATTTTAATGATGCGTACACCGACGTTATTCCGATGGTAGCTGACATAGATACACTGACATATTATCAATATTTCGCTATTCAGATCACCAGGGTTGCGTGGAGTGGCATCTATGCTAATATAGGCGAATGGGAACTCTTCGGCACCCCCGAATACGACCCCGAAGCTGACGGGGTGGACGTGGTGGTCAAGTCTGTCCCCAACGTTCCCAACACGGATTGGTTGGAGGTCTACTATGATGCGAAAAATTATACGAGTGGGGTGGTTCAGGATTTGAGTACCAATTCTTTTGATGGAACACTCACAAATGGTGCGTCATTTAATAATTCTGATGGTATCGATAAGTTTGTATTTGATGGAACGAATGATTACATCAGTGGGAGTATACCGTCTACATTTACGGGTAATCAAACATATACATTTTCCATATGGGTAAAACCGAATTCGCATCCATCATCAGGTTTTGTTGGTGTTTTTGAAGTAGGTACTCGCTCAAATGATGATGCGATGGGTCTATATTTCGATACAGGGAAGATAATTCATCTCGCATATGCTGATAATTTAGCAACCACGACTTACGCAACGATAGGCGAATGGGTGCACATAACAGGTACATATACATCCGGTGACAGGAGGGTGTACGCAAATGGCAATTTATTAAAACAGGATGATTATTCAGATTTAACTTTAGCGGGAACCACTTTCAAATTAGGATCAAACCTTGAGGGGACACAGGCATTTGACGGTTCCATCGCAAACTTCCGCCTCTTCAACCGGGCCCTGACCTCTGACGAGATTTGGCAACTCTACGCCTACCAGAAGGAGTATTTCGGGCACGGGGACTTGTCCATGACCCTCAAGGCGGGTCGCCTAGGGATTGGGACTTCGGAGCCTAAGGTGGCTTTGGATGTGAGGGGGGATATACACGCTAACGGAGGTCAATCGTGGCCCATTCCATGTGCTATCTTTTCAAACGTTACACCAAGTAATACTGGATCGACGTATTATGAAAATAATATAGGAACAATCGATGTTAATTATAATAACATCTCTTTAGAAGATCCTTCTGGTACAATACAAGCCAGTGTAGGTAGCCCAAACATAACTCTCAATCGAGTTGGGATGTATGAATTCCATACAGAGTCGTCTCTTAAATTACAAAGTGCGGCGGGTTCGAGTCACATAGGCCAGGCAATAATCAACGCAGGTGTCAGTGGTTCTGGGGTTTTTTTTGAGACGGATGGTTACGAACTCGTTACGACGACATATAACACTCTTAAATTAGTTAACCGGACGTATAAAGTACTTGTTACGAGTGCACCATATGTAGTTACATATCGGTTACAACCAATAGCGAATTATACTGACCGTTTCATAGAGTTGGCATATGGTAATAATCGTAAAATACACTCGGTATCTATAAAATATCTCGGTTAACATTATTAGAATGCAAGAGATTCCAAAAAATACTGAGTTCGCTCGACAAGCACTCGAAGAATTATTACCAGAACTTCCATCCCCTTTGACGTATGGATTGAATTATGATGAAATCAATTTTTTTGGTTCTGATATTCAAAAGCCCCCAAAGGAAGAGTTTGAGGCCAAGTTGCAAGAACTCATAGCGGCCCAACCCCTCAAGGAACTCCGCACCAAGCGAAACACCCTTCTCGAACAGACCGATAGGTATGCGACTCTTGATTATCCTCACTCAAATTTAGCGGTGCAACAGACCTGGTTTGATTACCGCCAAGCTCTCAGGGACCTCCCCTCCACAACCGAAGACCCCGCGAACCCGGTTTGGCCAACTGCCCCGACTTCGTAGAACTCGTTCCAATCAACTTCACCCCAAACTTTACAAACTGAACAGAGTTTCTAAAGTTCGTCGAATGTCTCATTTCTTTTTTCGCCCTCTATAATAACAATGCCCATCGGGGCCAGTGCCGGTACTCTAGATATCGAGAATGCGACCCTCAGGTCAAACGCAATCGCGGTGCTCACGAACATGGTCGCAGGAAACGATCAGGTTCGAGAGAGTGGTGCCCCGACCCTCGAAGTGTACGGTGACCCCTCTCACGGCGGAAACGAAGCCAGGCTGGAACTCGTGTCGAACCTGAGTGTTGAGAATTCGAAATCCTTCACCAGGCTCACCTCAAATGCGGGGGTCTTCAGTATCGAAACGGGTACGAGTGGCACCTCCGATAACGGAACCATCACCTTCGGGGGGTTCCAAAACGAACGTCTACGCATCACCAGCGACGGGAAGGTGGGGGTGGGGGTGACGAATCCGGGGGCGGAACTTCACGTCGTGGGAACTGGGGCCATAGTCGTTCCGAGTGGGACGACTGCACAACAACCTACCGGGGTCACGGGAATGATTAGGTTTAATACAGAAACGGGTCAATTGGAATATCATACTGGGACAGCGTGGGTAAGTATAGGGGAGTTTTCCGCAACAGGAGGTATCGTTGATGATGTATCATCGGCAGCATATAAAATTCATAAATTTGAAAGTTCTGGAACATTTCAAGCGTATAGTGCGGGGACTGTAGACATTTTAGTAGTCGGTGGCGGTGGAGCCGGTGGGGGAGGAAGACATGCAGGTGGGGGAGGGGCTGGTGCCGTCATACACGCTATAAGTGCTAATATTACACCGGGTTCCTATATTATAACCATAGGCGCTGGTGGAAGTGGTAAAAGTGGAAATGAAGTTCCAGGTGATGCCAGTGATACTACCATAGTAAAAGACGGGATAACCTTATATTCCGCGTTAAGAGGGGGATCTGGAGGTACACACCCAAGTCCGGGGGGTACTGGGTCTTACTTGGAGACTGGACAAGATGGAGGGTGTGGCGGTGGTGCGGGTCACTCTACAAACCAAACCAACCTCGGTTACGCACGCCTGGGTCTAGGTTTAAGTGCCACTCCAGCATTCGGTGGAAATGGTGGTGCCGGTCTCAATCGAGCTGCTACTGGTGCCGGTGGAGGGGCAGGTGCAAACGGTGGAACGGGGACTGGTGCAGAATCTGCTATTAGTGGCAATGGTGGTGATGGAGGGATAGGGTATCAGAGTGATATTACGGGAACGTCATTATATTGGTCAGGTGGTGGAGGTGGTAGTGGATCTCCCGATACTTACCGAAACGATTCATCATGTACATGGCGGGGTGGGGACGGTGGAAACGGTGGAGGGGGTGGGGGGGCTGCCGGTGTAACCACGAGTGCAAGCGGTGCTAGAGGGGGTAATGGTGGAGCGGGGTATAATGCTGGTAGTGCAGGAGTCAAAACCACAGTCGCTAATGCCTGTGACGGTGGAGATGGTGGTAAGAATACGGGTGGAGGCGGTGGCGGGGCGGGTGGATGGTCCTCCGATGGTAACGGTAAAGGTGGTAACGGTGGTAAAGGGATTGTGGTCATACGTTATTTAAAATAATCGGCGTATATATAAATATGCCTTATTACGCTGAAATCAATTCTTCAAACGAGGTTCTACGAGTAATCGCAGTTCATACGAAGATATGGTGTGAGTATCATTTAGGTGGTGAATGGGTAAGAACGTATTACAATAGAGAGAGTAAAAACTTTGCGGGGATCGGGTTTACGTATCACCCAGATAAAGATAACTTCTCGGCACCTCAACCCTACCCTTCATGGACCCTCGATGACCAATGTCATTGGCATCCCCCAATCCCATACCCTTCGGACGATAAAACGTACACGTGGAACGAGGAGACCCAATCATGGGATGAGGATGATCTCCTCACGTAAAACATAGGGTAGAGTAATCTCCCGTTTCGATCTTTGTTGACCCTGATACATGTATTGTGAACTCGGGTCATCGTAACTCTTCTTAAACACGACCGCTCGGTCGTTATAGTACCGCCCATCTTCGGATTTGTAAATGTATGAACATCTCGTGCACTTATCATCTACAAAATCCGCTTCGGTTATGGGAGCGATGGGTTTATGGTCTATGAGATTAATCATCGTTCTCAGGATAGATTTCATAGCGATTGGTTGATTCCCCAGCGTTCCATGAAGATCCTTCGTAAATCCGAGTATGAGGGGTCCTAGTTTCGTGTGGTCGAGACCCAGTAATTCGAGTTCTGTTTCAGAGTGTTTTAGGATATCTTCAATCCACTCTGTCATTATGTATGTATAACGTCATTCTTTTAAATCTCCCTCCATAGTAGAAAGGATGTCAATCTATCCCCAACTGGGACATTGGAAATTAAGAACGCCACCCTAAAAATTCCGGTGATTGATCTCCAGTACACCTCGAACACCGCAAAGATAGAGGCAAACTCCATTGCGGGTGATCATCCGATTCGAGACCGAAGGTCTCGGGTCGTCTTCAAACCAAACTTTACAAACCCATACCAAAGGTTTCTAAGGTCTGCCGTCCCAATCAACTTTCCCTCCCAGCTTAAAAATAAACTCTCACTATATTATAAAATGTCTGGTGGTATCGCCCAACTTGTCGCTGTCGGTGCTCAGGATGCCCACCTCGTCGGTGATCCCGAGGTGAGCTTCTTCCGTTCCACCTACCGTCGCCACACGAACTTCTCCCAAACTGTCGAGCGTCAGGTCATTCAGGGTGCTCTCTCCCAGGGTGGTATGTCCACCGTCCGCTTTGAGCGTAAGGGTGACCTTCTCGGCTACACCTACTTCACTTCGATCAACAACGCCTCCAACGCCTGTGAGGCCCTTGACTGGTCGACCATGATCGACAAGGTTGAGCTCCTCGTGGGTGGCCAAGTCATCGATGACCAGGATGCCTTCTTCACCAACAAGATCGCCCCCAATCTCTTCGCGACCGGTCTCGCCAAGTCCGTCGCGGGTGAACTCTATGATGGCTCCACCGCCGCCAAGTTCTACCCCCTTCGCTTCTCCTTCTGTGAGAACTGGCAATCGGCCCTTCCCCTCGTGGCCCTCCAGTACCACGATGTCGAGCTCCGGATCCGGTGGAAGTCCCATGCCAACGTTGACAGTTCGGTCCGTCGTGTCGAGTGTCACGCCAACTACATCTACTTGGACACCGATGAGCGTGAACTCCTCGCCCGTGACCCCCGTGCGATCCTGATTACCCAGGTCCAAAAGTCCCTGGCGTCTCTTGGTCGTACCCAGGAGTTGAACTTCAACCACCCCGTGAAGTTCCTCGCCGCGAGCAACGTCGCTGCGGACAGTGTGAACACGGCGGCGAACCGTGTCAAGCTTCAGATCAACGGTACTGATGTGACGGATTTCAAGTTCATCGACCCCCATTACACGTCGGCGACGTCCTACTACCACTCGCCCAACGCTAAGGCTGATGCTTCGCTGTACACCTTCCCCTTCTGCCTGGACACGTCCAAGCTCCAGCCCACGGGGTCCCTCAACTTTTCCCGTCTTGATTCGGCCCGCATCGTCAGTGAGACGACGAGCTTCAAGGATACCATTTACGCGGTCAACTATAACATTCTCCGTGTCGAAAATGGTATGGGTGGCTTGATGTACTCTAACTAATTGTCCGTACCGTAACATAATCTTTACTACTAGTAAAATGAACTTCTGGTTGATTGTCTTTTTACTAGGAGCTGTTTTTGTATTGACCTACAATCCCAAGTCCAGGACACTCGAAAAAATCATAGAGGTCCAGCCCAAGCAGGAACAATGTGAAGCTGAGAGGTATCAACGCCTCCAATTCATCGGTGGCGAGGATGCTTGTACCCAGAAGGGAAAAACGAAGATGGGTGCAATTATTTCCGCTTAAAAGAAATACACGACTATTACACATAAGATGTTTGCTTTTGACCGTGAAACGATGCTTATTGCCGGTGTCATCATTTGTTTGGGTGTGGTAGCCTACATGTTTAACGACATGAAGAAGACGAAGGAGGATGTCTTCGCTGTCAAAACCTTCTCGATGAACCTCATGAAGAACTTGACGATTGAACCCGTGGAACCTCCCGCGGAGAAGAAGCCCGAGGCCGAGGAGAAAAAGGAGGAATAAACATATTCGCTTATTATAACTTGCTAAATGAGCAATGAAGAAATACAAAGCGATCGCTATTCCAGTCACATTTGAAGACGATCGACCACGGTTCTTGACCGTACGAGATCGTAGATTTAAGGATTGGATTTTTGTCACAGGAGGGTGTCGACGCCGAGAAATCTACAATCCATTGAGATGTGCTCTCAGGGAGCTTGAAGAGGAGACGCGGGGTGTCGTCTCATTGAAGAGGGGAGAGTATACAGAGTTTAGTTTTATACACAGGGAGAGTCCGACGGTAGAATTAGTATATAACGTCTATGTCTTCTTCGTCAATTACAAGCGGACCGATCAGCAACAGATGATCAAAAAGTTTAATGACGAAAAGACAAAGACAAATTTGAAAAAGATCAACAAAGAACCCATCAAGAAAACCTACGATGAAAACGATTTCATGAGTTTCGACACTCTTGAAGAGTTTAACACACGAAAACGTTGGGATCTCATCGTACATAATGTCATTCAAAATCCCGAATTCTATTCGTGTGTGACTTCCCTGAATAGAAAAACCTTCGGTATAAAATAGAATGAAGTCAAAGACTTACATATTGAAGCAGATCAAAGATCTTCTTATTGATAACAAAGCCTACAGTGAACATCGTGCCGATCAGTACGTTGAAGCTGTAAAGGACAAAACCGTCTACGAACTTCTTGTTATTAAAAAGAACTTAAGTGAAGACCAAAAAGAACACGCAGACGTTTCGTGTATGCGATCGATCCTGTACGATTGTCATCAAGACGATTAAAAGAATACCTCTATAGCAGAGTAAGTATGTTCAAGAGCTGGTGCTCGAAGAACACATTCAATAATGCGAAAGCGACATCACACGTTCTCATGGATGGTGGTGTTCTTTCCATTCCATTCAACAAGCTTGACGAATTCTGTGAACAATACGTGGAAGCCGTGAAGAACAAAGAAAAGATGTATCTGGTGGAGCAGAAGACACCGACCTATAACTTCTTTCTTGACATCGACTACAAGGGTGAAGAAGCCCTCGAACTCGAACGTGTAGAGAAGATATGTCGTGTCATATGTGATAAGGTGAAGACGTTGGGTGGTCGAGACTGTGTCGTATGTGTCGCCAGACCGAAGAAGACGGATAACAATCTCATCAAATCTGGTGTACACATGAACTGGCCGGGGTTCGTCGTCAACCAGGATGGTGCCTTGAATATTCGTGATCATGTCATCGCGACATTGACATCCGTCTTCAGACAGGTGGAATGGGACAAGGTTGTCGACCGTTCCGTCTACAAGGGGAGTGGTTTCAGGATTCCATGGTCCTACAAGAAGGGTAAGCATATCGACTGTAACGGTCAGGGATGTAAAACCTGTGAGCAGACGGGGAAGATTACAGAATCGCCCTATGTACCTTTGTTCAGATATGTCTACGGACCGGTGATGTGTATCATGAAGAAGATTTCCCAGGATCCATCGATCGATATCCTCAGGGATACGATGGTCCGAACAGACATCAAAGAAGTTGTCACCATTCGTCAACTCGATGGACAGAAGAAGAAGGAAGGTACATTCTCACAGGCTCAGATGAAAGATGAGTTTAAGGATTCAGAGGCGGTTGCTTACCTGGAAACCTTCATCCGTAAGAACATGGAAGGCCAGGAAGATGCCCGAGTCACAAAGATTTTTACACATAAGAAACAGTTTTTGATTTCAACGACATCGAAGTATTGTGAAAACCTTGGACGTTCACACAATTCAAATCATGTTTGGTTTCATATGGTCGGGGGTTCGATCTCACAGAAATGTTTTTGTGACTGTGAGACGATCATAGGTCGTCGACACGGTTTCTGTGCAGACTTCAGGGGAAGAGAACATCGTTTGACGGATAAGATCATCAACAAGTTCTATGATGATACACCATTACCCAGTCGAACGTCAACACCCCCTCCCAAACAAAAGATTAAGACATCTGAAGCTGTCAAGGTCATGAACACCTACATCAATAACTGTATCAGACCAACGAATGTTCTGTCTGTCACCAAGAACAGAAACAAGTATACCATCAACGTGACAGATACAGACTGTGACATGAAACATGGAGCCGAATGCCACTTTACAGTTGACAAGTCGGGCATCGACTTTACGTGTTCCAAATGCACAGGGAAACCCAGGAGGTATCTCCTCAACAAAAAATCCAAAGAGATTTTATTTCCGGACACAAAATAAGATGTCGAGTGTACTCTTGGTCGCGTCGACCTACCTAACAAGATTACTCACGAGGCGATCTGTGAAGATGGATGAAATTGATGAACTCGTAAAGAAGGCGTACAACTATTCAGGACTGGATCCAGATAGTTTTTACGCCTTTGTCACGAACATATCAATGTTTAAAAAACATATCGGAACACCAGAAAATGCGACTCCCTTTCTTTATATAGCCTTAGAACACCTTGAAAACGTCGGTATAATGAGTGAATATCAAGAAGAAATACACGAAATAGCTAAACAAATAGGGTATTACGCGGAACAGCAGCTCATGAATGCAGACACCGCGTTTCATCCTAAATACTTAAACAGTAGACTACAGTAGAAGCGATGATTTCTAGATCCGGACGTCGCATCAAGAAGCCCGAAGTGTACACGCCACAGGAAGAAGTGGAAGATGATTACGCCGAGGATGATTACGACAGTAACCTCGATGATAGTGACATAGACACTGACGAGGAACATGGTTCTGAGGATGACTTCACGGATGATGAGGATGAAGATGCTGACGAACACGGAAATCTCAAGGATTTCGTCGTCGATGATGACGACGACGAAGATGAGGAATTTCACGCTTAAAAAAATGAAGAGTGATTTTAGATATGGAAGCAGACATCGGCAACCCCATCGAATTCAATAAAGATGTTCACGACCCCGAACAGGATCAAGGACCTGAACAAGACTATTACCAACAACCCCCCATGATGATGATGCCTCCTCACATGTATCAGCAACCCCCTGAGCAACCCAAGGTTGACTTCTTTTCACAGGTTGATAAGACGACATGGATTGTCGGCTTTGTCGTTTTTCTTTTGGGATTCTTCATGGGTAAGACCATGCAACCCGTGATTCTCAGGCCTGGCTAAGTGGGTATCCATGGAGCCACTCCTTCTCTTCCCAGGGAAAGTTACCGACGAAGGATCCAGTCGACCCCTTCTTCCGCTCAGTAAAATACGCACGACTCGTGACCACTGGGTCCTTCAACTGTGCCGCTAAAACCTCAGATGCTGTGTTCATCTTCTTTTTGACATTTTCAGGTGATGTGAAAAAGAAGTACGCCACAAAGAAAACGATGATGAGTGTGATGATATTCAACAACACACTAAACATTCTTACCTTGTATATATATTTTTAATTATTCCTTGACCGTTTCCAACGCGGCTTCAGCCTCACGCTTCGCCTGCCTCTCCTTGATCTCTGCAGCGACAATGTCGTCAGCCTTCTTGACCAGTTCCTCCATGGGAGTGTCGGGCTCTTCCTTCTGAAGACGCTCGAGAACCTCTGCGGGGTGGCTGATAGGAGCTTCATCTGGCTTGTTGTAGTACTTGGAGTTTTCGTCACCAGGCTTCAGATGGTTACTGGTCTCCATCATGTCACGCTTACGCTCCTCGAACATCTTGACAGCCATGGCTTGGTTCTCTTTGTAGCCCTGCATGAGCTCTTCCAGCTTTTCGTTCGTGTAATGCACGTCATCGATCTTATCCGAGTCGGGAGGGATCAGTAGCCATTTGTACATGTCAACGACGTAGATGTCGAAGGTAGCATCCTCCTTCTGAAGACGCTTCGCATGGTTCTCCGCTTCACCACGGGTGTTGAAGCACCCTCGAATCTTGATACCAAACTTGTCATTCTTCTGAGGGCACTCGGGACCCACGATGGAAAGACATGCGTAGATCTGACCGGGGACGGTAGTGTAATCTTGTTCGAGAGAACCCATTATGTGTATACCACGGTGTAAAACTTTAAGCCTTTTCAAACTTAAGTAGGTTAAATATTTCGAAACATATAGGATTATGGAAGAGATCCGTCGGGCTCATAACACCTTCAAGAAGGAACTGATTCAGTCAGTGACTCGCGAAGGTGATATCGTTTTAGATGTTGGTTGTGGGTGTGGTGGTGATCTTCAAAAGTGGAGACATGCTGGGGCTAACATAAATATGTGTGATCCCGATGAAGTGTCTCTTCAAGAAGCTCGGACTCGAGCAAAAAATTTGAAAATACGAGTCAACTTTTATCAAGGAGATATTTTCAATTGTCCGAATAGAAAATTTGATTTGATCTGTTTCAACTTTTCTCTTCATTACATTTTTGAATCTGAAAAAAAGTTTTTTGATTCCATCCGTGAAATAAAAAAAAGAATGAAACCCGGTGGAAAACTTTTTGGAATCATTCCAGATTCTGAAAAAATAATTATGAAGACACCTCTCCATGACGATATGGGAAACTTTTTCAAACTAAAGGAACATGGCAATGGTGGGTTTGGTGAAAAATTATTTGTCAATCTCGTCGATACACCCTATTATGCCGATGGTCCAAAGTCTGAACCGGTCGCCTATAGAGATCACCTCATAAATAGTCTAGAGTCGTGTGGGTTTACGTTGACACTGTGGGAAAATCTCTCGGGGAGTCATATTTCGGAGCTCTACAGTAAATTTATATTTACATATAGAAAATGATAGTCGTCGTAGCGTTACTCATTATTAATATCTACATCTATATATCGACATTTGAACCCGAAAAATTACGAATCGTCAGGGAACGCTACGAAATTTTGAGAAACAATGTCGATGGTACAGAGTTTCAGAAACTCAAACGCTGCATACCCATCACCGCTCACTATGGTCTTCGTGGTACGGTCGGCTACAATCTCAATAAGGGTTCTGAGATTGGTCTATGCATCGATGGTGAAGTGAATGAAATTTTCCATGTCCTCATCCACGAACTTACTCACTGTATGGTTGATGAGTACGATCACTCAGAAAAGTATTGGGACAAGTACAACAAACTCAAAGCCACCTGTGTTCGTTTGAACATCTACGAACCCATCCCCAACGAAACACCGTTCTGTGGTATGCACGTCCAGGATAAATAATCTATGCATACATCAAATGAAAACACCCGTCGCGACAGTCGCCACGGCAATCATCATGTGGGTTCTTGTATTTGCTTTACCCATGGTACCCATGTATACCAGGGATTACTGGGCGAACATTACACTGATGACCATCGTCATCCCCAATGCACTCCGTCTTATCGTGGGTCAGGTACCCCAGTTGGCTGTGGATAAGGGTTTCTTCTTTTCGTCGACGATCATCGCCTTCATTCTCGTCGAAGGTTTGACACGTGTGGTAAAAACGTTGAAGGGACAGATTAAGGATTATGGCAAGGATAGAAAAAAGAGTTTAGAAGTGAGTCTCTTATTTCTAGCCGCGTTCATAGTTGGTGCGGTACTTACGTATATGTTGGGTGTAGACAAGTCGATCTACAGTAACATGGGGTGGGAACAAGTACCCTAAGCTCTGAGCACATAGCTCTGGCTGATGTGGAAAAGAACGGCAGCGACGACGCCAGTCGCACCTAGGCCGATGAGGCTACGACGACCAGCGTCGTTGAGAAACTGAGGAATCATAGTCGCAAGCTTCTCTTGCACGGGTGTGCTAATCGCCGCAGCCGTACAAGCAGAAACGATGAGAGCCTGCATCTGTTGATCAGTCAGATTGAAGGGGTTCTTGGACTCGGGAGCCTTGACGGGTTCGGTCATCACGGGTTGTGGGGCGGGAGCCTGGGCCATCATCTGCATTTGTTGCATGGGCATCTGAGCAGGCATCATCTGCTGTTCAACAGCTTCGGGTTGTCCCATGAGTTCGGCAATCGGTGTGGAGTCCATGGTAACTTTATTTTCACGGACATTTTTTTCCTCGGAATTCTGCGAAACAAATGACGTCGAAGGATTCAACGATACCATACCGTTGTCACCATTGTCGGATAAATTCATAGTACGGATGTCCGTCATTTAATAGTGTTCTATGTTTTTTACAAAAGAGAAACACGCAGCCTGGTTATTTCTTCTTCGTGATGGTCAACGCCGTCTTTTTACCCGCCTTCTTCGCATCACCCTCTTGTTGAGACATGTACTTCGGATTGTACATCTTCTTGTGTGCCGCCCACAGATCAGGACCACCGACTCGGAAATTTTTGCGGATACTCGCCTTGTACCAGAACACACAATCCTGGATCCTGTTGGACTTGACTGTATTGTCCAACACGAGACACTCGTAGTTTTCTGTACAGGCATCCATCACCTTGTTGAACATATCGAAGGATGGGAAGATACCGAAGAATGACTTGTACAACTTTTCCCTGTTCTGGAGGATATTTTCTCGGAGAAGAAAGACATAGTCAACATTGGCTCGGAGTGCCGGAGGTAAATCCATACAGTACTGCATCGTCAACATGAAGAAGATTTTCCAGTGACGACCATTCATGAAACATTGGCGAATACATGTGTCCTTCAAGAACTTGTTGTCGTACATACAATCATCCAACAACATGAAGGCTCCGCAGTTTGTTTTTCCAGAACCAACGAGTTTACGTTGTCGAGCCATGACACGTTCGATCGCCTCACGATCGTAGTCACCGTAGACGAATAGATCGGGAATGAACTCAGAATAAAAGTGGTTACCTTCTTCTGTACCACTGAGTACGATCCCGGCTGGAAGATGCTTTTTGTGGAACATGATATCCTTGACCAATGTCGATTTCCCCGTGTTACGCTTACCTATGAAGACACACACACGATCATCTGTCATGGTCGCGGGGTTGAATTTCTTCAACTGAAGATTCATTCTACTGTAGTGTCCCGTTTTATTTCATAAAATTTTACTCACACATAGTAGATATGTCCGGGGTTGCAAAACTCGCAGTGACCGGCGTTCAGGATCGTTGGCTCACAGGTGATCCAGATTTTTCATACTTTCTCACAAAGTTTAAAAAACACACAAAGTTTGCTCTGGAACAAATCGAAACACCCTTCGATGGGACCATCGATTTTGGAAAGGAGCTACGATGTATCATTCCACAGAATAAAGGTGATCTCATCAAGGGTATGACGGTCAAGTTCCTTTTAACAGCACCCGGTGGTGGCCTGACATATGTACCGTCTCTCTGTACGCGGTTGATAGATACGGTTGACCTGTATATAGGTGGTCAGCTCATCGAGCGTGTAACAGGAGAATACATGTACATGCAACAACAGCTTCATAACACGATCGATGATGCTGAACAGACGCTGTACTTTTTGAATGGACATGGAAGTCAAGTTCTTGATTACACGGGTGACTATACATTCTTTATCGATATCCCATTCTATTTTAACCGAGCATCCCCATTGTCGATACCGACGGCAGCCATCTCTAAACAACTCGTCGAAGTCGTGATTAAACTCAACCCCCTGGAGAACATCATCGATGGAACCATCCCCGAATCCGGTGTTGACTCAGTCATAAAGAACATGTCGCTGGATACGGAATTTGTTTTCGTGAGTGACGAAGAGCGAATGTATCTTCAGTCGATGCCCCTCGAGTACCTCATCACACAACTCCAGGTGTCACAGATTCTTTTCAAACCAGGTGAAACCATCAAGACCTTCATGCTCAATTTCAAACACCCTGTTCGAGAATTACTCTTCATCGGTAAGAAGGGAGAAGAGCACGTAAAGATTGAACATGTCACATTAGACTTTAACGATATGAACGTCATCGACGCTGACCATTTATTCATGACCTACGAACAACCACTTTTACATCATGTGAATAGTCCAGAAGAGGGGTACACATTTGGCATGTATAGTTTCGCTGATAGCCCTGAACAACATACACCATCGGGGCATGTGAACATGAGTCGCATCTTTCACAAACGTATGACGATCACCATTGAACAATCCACGGACGATGTACTCGTCAAGGTCTACGCCATCAACTACAACATTCTACACATCCAGAGCGGTCTCGCAGGTTTAAAATTTTAAAGGGGTATAGTAGTAATGGCTGGTCGCATTCAGCTTACAACGAAGGGTGTCCAGGACATATACTTCACGGACGAACCAGACTATTCACACTTCGTTCAGTTATTCAAAAAACATACGAATTATACTACACAGTTTGTAAAGTTGGATGTCGATGGCGAACCAGAATTCGGAAAGACGATTCGTCTCACCATTCCCAAAGATCAAGGTGATCTGATCAAGACGATTAGTTTGGACGTGGAACTGAATCCCATAGCCGAAGCCGAAATCACTCGTACTGGCTACGTCGAATCGATCGGCCATGCCATGATTGAATACGTCGACATGTACATCGGGGATGAAAAAATCCAACATATCCCGAGTGACTATCTACAGATCTACTCCGAACATAACTATACGCAGACTAAACAGAAAGCCCTGGAAAAATTGATTGGTAAATATCCCGATCGTACATCGAATGTTCCGGTCGCGAGTGGTGTCATCTTGGGACATCTTGGACCTGCCACGACATCTCGTAAACTCTTCGTCGACATTCCCTTTTACTTTTACCAGAAACCAGAACTTGCCATCCCACTCTGTGCCATGTGCTATCAAGAAGTCACCATCGAGATTAAGTTTAGGGAAATTGAAGACTGTGTCGTTAAGACGGATCCACCCATCGATGATACTGTCCAGACAGTTACACTAGATTATGAAGTCGAGACGAGTGAGGTACTTACGTCCAATATCATGGTTGTATCGAATGATGGATTATCGTTCGCTTCTAATGTCAATAACAACATCGAAATTACAGGGAAGACGACCTTCGTCGGTGATGGTATCGTCTCACCCGCTTTGAATGTCATCGTGAACTCATCGGGAATTTACCGTTACGAAGATGATCAGTGGGTACAGAGGTCAACCGATAGTGTGTCTGGTGATGTCCAATTTTCAGATGATGGCAATGTCATCGCTCAAATAGGTCACGGTCTATGGGAGTGGAATGGGACTGGCTATGATTTTAGAACTATGACAGATTTAGTGGCACTCTCAAGAGATGGGAGTACCTATGGTACAAGAACAACCGGTGTCATCAACGACAGTTATTTCGTATACAACAGACCAACAAATTTGCAACTAGGAGACCAAATTGTTTTTCAGACGTCATCGGGGGCGACTGTCAGGTTATCTTCTAACGGGTACATAATCGTGATTGCACTTGATAGTACAAACGAGGTTAATATTTTCGAATTTTCTAATGATGAATGGATTGCCTATGGACAAGTAATAGAATTATATGAGATTGGTGACATCAATCTAAATAATCTAGGAACCTCCATGTTTGTGTACAACGTCAATGAACCGTATGATAATGGGTATACTGGTGTGGGTATAGTATACGTTTACGATGTCTCCACTTCACGTTGGGTAGAAGTGTATAGATACCGAGGTGATGGTGGTATATACACCAGCACGAATGACACAAATACGTTGTTGACAATTAAAAAGGCGTACAATGAAACAGACTATATCAAACTCCAAAATATTACGAGATCCGTTGAGAATTACGACGATATTATCGTTCAGGGAGTTGAAAACAGTACGGACACCGGGAGCAATGTTTATGGTGTAGGATATCAGGCACTTGTTACACAAGTTGTGAATTCTATCTTATTCAACACGAACACGTCATATACTGTAAATGCAACACAGACGCTGCCCGTGTTAGGTATATCTTCGGTTCGTATATCGGATAACGGTCTCATATTATTGGCCTTCACTGGGTTTAGTATAAAAGTTTTCAAGCGTAATCGTGACATTCGTTTATTTACGGCGACGCCACAGATAAATGGTGTCGATTTATCTTTTGGTGGAGAAACGTTTATAAAAATGTACATTTCCAAGACGGGCAAATATTTCGCTACCGTGACAAGGGCGGTTACTAACGAATATATTGTTAGAGTTTATAACATCACCAGTGACAGTGCATTTAACAACATTGTAACAGATCAATTTCATACAAACACGACAACCTTTGAAACAAGACTCTTTTTTAACTATGACGAAACAAGTGTTGTTATTTACGATACTTCCGTAAAAATATATTCATTAACGAATCCAACGGATCCACCAAGTGAATTCGTGGACAATGACCCGTTTATCCATCGTGTATTTGCGGTTTCTAGAGATCTTAATGTATATGTCAGATATGATAGTGTCAGTGGGGTTGTAAAGATAGTAAACTCTGATGGGTCTAAAAGTGGATTAAACTTAAATCTTCGCGACGTTGAAGATATCACCATTTCTAAGAACGGTACCATTATAGCTTTTCTCACTGAAAGGTATACATACGTCTATTCATTTAATGACAATGGTTGGACACTAAAATCTTCACTTTATGTGCGTATAGAAGACATAAATGAACTTTACGATTTCAAAATGTCCGACGATGGGAACACATTGGCATATATAGATGCTGATACATTCGCAAACAAGTCACTTGTTCGACTATATATTTATAATGGGGTTGACTGGGACAGGGTATTGAGCGAATCAGATCTCGTGATGAATGGGTCGGGTGTAATTGCCGATATATCCTACAATATGAATTACTATACATACGTGGGCAATACCCCACAGAATAATTACTTAACAATAAAAAAGATAAACACACAATCCGAAACCATCATCGTCAACGTCGATCAGGAATTTTCTAGGTTGTTTCCTAACCAGATTAAAAGTTGCAAAGTCTGCCTAGAGATGGCGTTTCTTGACGAGTACGAACGGACTTTCATAAAAAAACATAAAAAGGATTACGTCATCACCCAACTGCAACAGGGGACATACACCATACCAAGGGCGATAGAGTCTCATAAGATTAGAACACGGTTTGTGAATCCAGTGAAGGAAATGTATTTCGTGATAAGGAGGGTTAACAATAAGGGATATGAGGACTTTGTGTCACCCTTTGACTACGACAATGACAGAATCACGAGTGAGAACAAGCTCATCTTCTACGAAAACCTAAAAAGTTTAGAGTTGACACTCAACGACACACCAATTCTTGATAAGGATACGGGCAACTTTGTATTTCTCAAGTCTATTCAGCCCGCGATCCATCATTCCAAAACACCCCTCATACGACGATTCTACAGTTACAGTTTCGCATGTGAACCAGAACAGACACAACCGACTGGACAGGTAAACTTTAGCCTCATCAATAATCAGCTCATCACAGCAAACGTGACTGAAAATACAACCTATGACCGAACACTCGACGTGTACGCTTTAAGTTACAATGTTCTTAGATTGGATAAAGGTTTGATGCGAATGGTATTCAATACGTAATGGAACAACAATACATTACGTCAATGATGGATATAATGACACCCGTCCTCGAACGGAGTATGCTCATTGCATGCGAATACTGCAAAGCAACCGGTCGCGACACCGTCACGGCGGAAGATGTTGAATATGCCACAAAGTATTGTGCTATGAATACCGTCGGAGAACATATCGGTTCATTTTTTCCAGAAATATACGACAACCAGGAGGAGGATGACGAAGATTCCGTGGAAGAAGTGAGTGACGATGAATGTCCCCCATTTATCAGGTACTCAGGAGACGATTCCAGGTTTATTAAGGTTAATGAAGCCTACGATTACTGGGATGAATGGAATCCACAAAGTCCGGCAGAAGAGATGTTAAAAAATGCCATTAATAGTAATGGACCCGGTGGGATGGACGAGCAATGAATTTAAAATCATCGACGAAGATTCAAGTTCCGGTTCGGACTCGGATTGTGACACAGAAGAAAGTTTCCAGGTGACCAAGGGGTATTCTGTACAGAAATACCAAAAGATCCTGACAGAGGTTGAATTATTACCTGAATAATTTTCTATGCCTACAATAAATGTCCGGCCCCGCCATCGAAACTGTCCAGGTACTCACCAAGGAACTCCAGACCCAGTCCCTCAACTCCGTCGTCGCGGGTTTCTCCTTCGCGGCTGCCATCTCGTGGCTTGACCTTGTCCGTTGGGCGATCAACCAGATCGTTCGCGTCCAGAAGAACGGTGGTCTCCACTACGGTCTCACTGCCCTATTCACGACCCTTCTGTCGGTCGTCGTGTACCTTGTGATCTCCCGCTTCTCCCCCACCGTGAAGAAGCCCGTCGCTCCCGTGTACGCCATCACCCGTTAAGTTCTCTTACGTGTGACGAATAGGATGAATATACCCAAAAATGTAATGACGGCAATCAGTATGTACTGTTGATTCCATCTATACGGATCCCCCAGATCGGGGATGCTTATAGGCGATGGTAAAACCCCGATATCAGGAGCTGTATGTTTCGAGATGGCTTTGAACTTTCCAGTGCTACACTCGATTTTAAATTTCAACACGTGTTCTTGATTTCTAAAATCGTAGGGGATGAGACGTCCCTGACTCATCGTGAAGAAGGTAATGTGTAATTGTTTCAAATTCTTTCGTGATCCCGAGAAGAATGTGTGTTCGACGGGGTCTTCAGATGATGTATAGTTGACATAGTCACCATTCAAAAGAATTTGTCCAGTGAAGAACGGTTCGCGAATGTACACGTCTTTGTTGAACGTTTCCGAACCAGCTCCCAATCGAAGCAACATGGCATTCGGACCCTCGAGGTTTATACTACCACCCGTAAAACTTTCGTCTTGTGTGATCGTTATGTTTTGTGGGGGTAACCCAAACACTTGGTGAGGTGTCGTAAAATTAGACGTGATCAGATTTGAAAGAGTATCCTGTGTACCCAGTCCGTAGCGAGCATTCACACCGTCACCAAACTTTAGAACTGCTGGGTAATTGCCATCATTCAACCACGACAATGCATTCGTGTTGGAGTCGTAAGTGACTATGACATCGGTGACGTGATCACTGATGTTCGAGGCGAGGTCATCACCGTTCGCGAAGGAACGGATCGGTAAAGTAATCTCGGACGTCTGAACATCTTCGATCGTGAAAGTAATGGCGGGTATGATACCGAATATGTTCGTGGTGCCATCGTGATACGACGACGGTGAGATCGAAATGTCACTGTCACTGAGCCCGATTTCACCCACGGTCGTCTCGGATAATCTCAGTGTGATATCAAAAATGCTGTCATTGAATACTCGTAACTTGTCGTCGACGTACGTTGTACGCAAACCAGACGATGAGGAGAATGACGATGCGAGTGATTCTCCCATCTTAAAGACACCACCCGGAAATGAGACTGATTTAGTATCATTGGAAATGGTATACGATATAGTCATAGAAGGTACAGAGTTCAGGTTTAAAATTTCACCCTCGTACGTTTCACCGGGAAGAATCAGCGGTGTACCTGTGACACCAAACGCACTATCCAGAGATGTGATTTGATAATTCGACCCCGAAGTATTTTTAAAAAACAAACGACCACTGGTAAACGTCACCTGTAAACTCCCCTCGAAAGCGATGTTTAGGTCGGACGCTAACGTGGTACCACTGCTGTAGTATCCACCACTGAAATTCAGAGAAGGTACCTCGGGTATCGTATTTGTAAATTGTTGACCAGTCAGTGTACCCCCTGGAGCAATCGTCGTGGGTCCAGTCGGAAGACCGATACTGTTCGTTGTGAATGTAATCGCGTACGTGTACACACTGGTATTCGTTATTTCGAGGACATCGTCGACGTATTCAACATCCAAATCATCACCTAAACGGTAGGATAACATATCGGTAAATTGTGCTCGGTTCGTCGAGTTCGTCGCTTGGGTAGTCACTTGTCGTGTAATATCCGTGTAGTCGATGTCAAAATTCACACCCGATATAGTTCCAAAAATCACACTCTCCCCGATATATGTACCACCCGGAACGATTTCTATGGTCCGTGCCGGGATACCAATTTGTGGAGATTCCGTTCCAGTAAAATCAAAATACTTTGTAATACTCGAATCTGTGTTGGTCAATACAAAAGATTCGCCGTTGAACTGCCCCTGGAGATCGGTACGCACATCTTCTATGGTCGACCCCTGTTCTATATCTACAGTCGTTGGATTTCCCTGGAACGTATTCACGCTGAACGTGTTGTTGTATCCATGAATAAGTGTCTGACTGTTGGGTATACGAGCAGACAATAGTGTAATCTTCTGGATGTCATAGATTTCATTCTTCAAGTCGATGACATAATCGTGTGGGTCTGGGTATTTCGAATAGTCGCGTTCGCTACTATCGATTTCTAAGGTGTGGACCTCCATTAAAATTTAGGTATATAATTTTAATGAGTGTTTCTATTTAATTAATGGACTTGCTGAAGGGATTGTTCGCAAGTTGGTTTTTCGCTAAATCTAAACGGTTACCCATCACATGGGGGTTGGGAGCACCCTTATAGGGGTTAAGCTCAGTATACTTATTGACCTGGTAGTTCTGTGTCCACCCACCGTTCGCGGCACCTGTGCGTCCATCGATCCGAGTCTTATCGTGACGAATCGTCGTCAAGGCACCGTGCTGGTTGACAGGCTTCTCACGGACGTTCATGCGGCCTGGGTTACCCATACGGTTAGGCTTAGCACGACGTTCATCGGGTCTGATACCAAAGGCAAACTGTTGGTCAACACTGTAGCCAGCCTGACCATTGGTTCCTTCGACACCCATACGAGCCGCAGGGGCGATCATGTAGCCACCGTAGAAGTTCGCGATACCAGGTGAAGGATTGTTCACGTGCATGAACTGAGAATCGTGGATGTCCTCCTTGTTACGAGTGGGGTTCTGGGGCAGTGTCTGACCGGGGATGAAACGACGACCAGGTGTCTTTTCAAGACCATCGGCACGGTGACCAGTCTGAGAACGGTTGGTTGTTCGCATCGCCTTCTGGTGAGACGCCCGAGGGACAACACCACTCATACCCTGGGCACGACCAAATGTCGGGGGGCGACGCTCGGGAAGGTACGCAGTCTTTTCGGGATGGTTGTAGCTCACCTTACCAATCTCCGCACGACGACCACCCTTAGTATCGACAGCGGGACCAGCTCTACCAGGTAATGTAGTGAGACGGTACGCACCCGTGTTTACAGGGTTTACCCTGAAAACCTGTTGATAACCACCAGCCGATTCAACATCGGCACCGAGGCCTAGACCCGGACCAACTAACTTCTTTTCGACTGGGGAAAGATTGTTCATTCGACCCTGATCATAGAGACGACCACGCATTTCGAGAAGTTCTTGACCACCGGTCCTATTTTGGGGTGCGATAACCGAAAAGGAATCGACTTCAGATTTGCGATCAGCGAATGGATCAGAGAATTCAATTTCTTCATACTCGGTATCGTACAATTCGGGCTCCTTCTCCACAACCTTTTTGGGTTGCTCTGGAACTTCACTCAGTTTACGACCGGCATAAATGAGACCGGCGACAGCCATTATGGACACGGGGTCTGCCATTCTTACTTGATGATAATATTTTTATTGGGGTAAATATCTTTGGTTAAACATACTATTCTGGATATGGGCACGTGTACTGAGTGGTTCATAGGTACGAGTGCGAAGAGGTACCTTACACGCCACATCATTGAGGGGGAAGAAACCACTCTCATGTGGCTTCACCACAACTTTATTGAAACGCGTCGTCGCTTGGGGACGGAGTTGGTCACTCACCTCGATATGTTGAGCTGGGGAACCCTTGCCCGCCATGTAAGGAGCAGTCCCGAATACCATCGTCGAAGGGTTACAGCAGTAATTCAAGGCACTGGGTTGTGGGTACACAAAAACATCATCGGTCGCCTTGTTCGTGGGAACACCACCACCTTGGACAATGTTCAGTCCTGGTTGGAGTTGATACGCCATTTATTATTACGTGAGAAAATTAAGCTGAATGACCAGCCCTCAAACCGGAACCCCTGTGCATACCCGTTCGCTTACCACTAGGATCCAAACCCCCGAAAGCTTCGAGCTGGACACCACGAGCATTGGGATTACAGAAAGTTCCATCTGTCTTGCACATGGGTGCCATCTTCTTACCGTAGCACCACTCCGCAAAGCCAGTTTGGTCACCAGCAGCATTTGTCACCGGGTTGGAAACGAATTGACGAGCCATAGCATTGGCTTGATATTCGGGAAGAGCTGTCCTGGAACGACTAGGCATGTACTTGGTACGCCTCTCAAGAGAATCACTGATACCGTTTCTAACAGAGGAATGATAACAGGCCGAAGGACGATCTGGGCGATCCACGAAATCCGACAATAACATGTTACCCATGGGATTGTCATCCGTGGGCAACTGACAGTTGGGGTCAGCATCGTCGGTGACCATCGTGGGGCGAGCAGACCCTTCCTTGACCATGTCAGAGTTGTACATGACATACAGCACACCCAGTACCGTCGCGGCTAAAACGAAGATCCGAGGATCTCGACGAATCAAATAGATAAAGCACGCAGCGTAGATGATAAAACGTGAAGCAGCGTTCACACGTTCTGCCGCTGTCTGCTTGTTGGTGGGCCAGAACTGCAGAACCTTTTCGCGATTAATGAGTTCTTGTGGGTTGTCAAACCAGACCTTCATTTATATAGAGTGAGTTGTGGGATCCCCGGGTACCGAGCTCG
>JGI24916J38487_100846_pt1 | contig 39400 bp, 19 predicted proteins | sample LinPfosmplate4_FD_38487 | JGI IMG/M metagenome (IMG submission 38487) | reverse complement strand
TGCAGGTCGACTCTAGAGGATCCCACAAAGAATTAACGGTAAGACCCATCGTAAATGGTGATTTTGGATTTCCTCCACCGCCTTTCAAAGTTTTCAAACCAGCTAAGAATGGAATCTGCGTTCCCAGATTCTATGGAACCTCTAAACTTGGGGAGCCTACACTCGACAAACGACCAGAACCAACTAAAATTACTACCCGATTTTCAGGACAACTTCGTGATGCTACACACCAAAATGAAGCATTCGGAGCAGCTATTAAAGCGGGGCACGGCGTCCTTTCTTTACCATGTGGCTATGGCAAAACGACGGTATCCCTGGCCATAGCTTCTAAACTTGGGTATCGCACTATGATTATTGTACATAAACAGTTTCTAGCGGACCAATGGCGAGAACGTATTAAGCAGTTTTGTCCAGGTGCTACAATCGGTGTCGTACAACAAAATAAAAAAGAAGTTGAGTGTGATTTTGTCATCGCCATGCTTCAGTCCCTTTCATTGAAAGAGTATTCATTTTCAGATTTTGAAAGTATAGGAACTGTCATAGTAGACGAGGCACATCATATATGTGCCAAGGTTTTCAGTCAGTCTCTGTTTAAACTATGTCCTCGTCATATTTACGGTCTTTCAGCGACGCCCGAACGAAAAGATGGTCTCACAAAGGTTCTTCACTGGTTCATGGGACCTACCTTTTTCGCGGTGGAACGAAAAAACCAGGAACAGGTGGAAGTATTCCCAGTTACGTTTGATTCTCCAAATTATAGAAACCCACCACCATCTATGCGAAACGGAAAGATTTCAATGCCCAACATGATCACAGAACTCGTTGAAGATCGCAACAGAAATAGGATGTTAGTGGAATTGGTGAAAAAAGCTTCGGGTGGTAGTAGACAACTACTCGTTCTCAGTGATCGTCGTTTTCATTGTGAATTTCTCCACCAGTGCTTTCCAAAGACGTCTGGACTCTATATGGGTGGTATGAAAGAAGCCCAACTTTTAGAATCTTCAAAGAAGAAGATTATTTTTGCAACCTTCAGTCAGGCTCACGAAGGTCTTGACATCCCAACACTCGATACTGTTATTTTAGCGAGTCCTAAATCTGATATTACACAGAGTATTGGACGAATTATGCGAGAAACGAAGGGAAAGAAGAATGAACCACATATTTATGATGTTCATGATCCATGGTCAGTCTTCACAGCTATGTATTACAAACGAATGAAAGTATATCGTCAAGGTGGTTTCAAAATACATGGAAATCACGTTGGAGAGATTAAGAACGAATTCCCTCAGGGAAAGTGTCTGTTTTTATAATCTGACCCTCTATTAAATGTCGGGTGCATTAATACAACTAGTCTCTAAAGGGGTTCAAGATGTGTATCTTACGAGTGACGAGGGACATTCATTCTTTCGTATGAAATTTACAAGGCACACAAACTTTTCTCAAGCTCCAAAGTTTATTAAAACTGTTCACTCGAATGACACCTCAATTACGATTCCCGTTTTAGGAGATGTTATCAACGGACTTTGGTTTGAATCAAGTGATACGAGTAATGCCAATATAGCATCCAATTTGTTTCACAATTCTACACTTGATTTATACGTGGGTGGCCAAAAGGTGGATTCTCAACACTACGATTACTTCGCTGAGATATGGCCGAATTATTTAGCCGATACATACAACAAATCTCAGGAACTCAATAATAAAGCTTCAACATCAAACCAAACGTTCGTACCGTTACACTTCTTTTTCTGTGATCATAAAGCCTTTTTACCTTTGATAGCGTTACAACATCACCAGGTTGAAATAAAAATTAATTTTGATGAAACAGCTGTCGCAAATTGTAACGCAAATGAAAAGAAAGCAGAATTCTACGGTAACTATGTGTACCTGGATAAAGAAGAACGAGAATCCCTGATAAGTCGAACACTAGATTTTGTCGTGACACAAACACAAAAAATAGAATTACCTCTCGAAAGTGTTACAGATAACACAATACAATCAGGTGGGTACAATACACTTGATATTTCGTCGTTTAATCATCCCGTAAAATCTTTATTTTTTGGGTATGGGTGTTCTACTTCAAATTTCGCGGGTGACCGTTTCTCATTCATTAATGCAGATTTATTCATTAATGGTATTTCATTCCTCGAAAACATGTCTCCAACATATTTCCATACAGTACAAAATTATTACAAGTCAAATTACGGACAAACTGAATTTGATATAGATAGTCATACAGGTGTATACACACGCTATTTTGTGTATCATTTCTGTCTCAACGCATCTGATTACAACCCAAGTGGTTCATGTAATTTTAGTCGTCTCGATAACGCGAAACTTATCCTCCGTGGAGTCGAAAAGGGTGAATTAAGACCATCAAATCAAGATGTGTATGTGTTTGCAGTGAATTACAATGTGCTCAGAATTAAGGACGGTTTAGCCGGAATTTTATTCGGCAACTAATGTATAAATGGGAAAGCTTGTACGTGCTGGTCAAATTTTTGTAACCAGTCTAGATGCAACACCCAGAGAGTCCGATGTTTTAACCGGACTTGCGAGTATTGATGCTGGTGAAATCACAGCAGATGAAATTCAAGTGGCGAATTTGAAGATTACTGGTGAGTTGACATCTACATCCGATACAACTCAATTTGCGGGTACTACAAATGTAAATCGTCTCACCGCTATACAGGTTGGTATTGGTACTGATAACCCCATTAACGATTTTCAGATTGGTACAACTGATTTAATAGTCAATAGAACTGTTCAGAACTTGGTCACTGTGCAGGGTAACGTGGTGAGTACAAACGTATTCGCGACTGATACTTTCAAGACGACAAATGATAAATTCTTGGTTGATGCCACAGCTTCTAACGTATTAACAATTGATGGCAACGTGGCGTCTACTAATGCTACGATAACTAAACAATTGACCGTTGGTACGGGTGTTACCGCGGGCACAGATTCCAACGTAGCCGTATTTGAAAATGGTAATGTCGTTGTTCGTGATGGATTTTTACGGGTATTTGGAAATGTTGATATCAGTGGTAATTTAGCTATTACAGAAATTCCTTCGTATACGAGTGTTGACAATCTCGTCGTGTCAAACGCTGTCATACAAATGGGTAAGGGTAACAACGGGACGTATGACATGGCTGTACTCATGAGAGATGGTGCCCCGGATACTGGTAATGTATTCTTGGGGTATACCCACGCAGACGACCAGTTTAAACTTTCTAGAACGTACGGTACTCCCGAAGATGCAAACTTTACCATGGATTCGGCAAATACCGTTAATCTTCACGTATTTGGTGACGTGTACACACAAAACAACGTGGGTATAGCAAACACCTCACCGGCATTTTCCCTTTCTGTGGGTTCCAATGTATATATCAATGATGTGGCATCATCTTCGGCTAATGTTCTACACGCGAATGGATATGGTTTCTTCGAGGGTTTGAGAATTGGTGATGACGGGCTGACGGTGGGTAGCCTGATTACTCTTGATGCCGATGCAGCTATACCTATGGTAGTAGCGTCAAAGATTGAGTCCCATGCTATTCAAACGACTGGTGCGACCCCGTCGGGTATAGCGAATACCAATTCTACAAATATGTTGTCGATCGGTGATAAAATATTTATTAACGCAGATTCTGCTAACCTTGTCACGGTGCTCGGTAATACAGCGACGGGTCGTCTCATCACACAATCAATTTTGGTTCAGGATTTCATCGAAGTTGAGGGTGAATCCGGTATTTCGTCTGCGGCGAATGTTATTATTCATGGTGACATCTCGGGTGAAGACTCAACCGCGAATACTGTCAGTTTTCGGTGTGGACCACTGACGTCAAATATAAGTGCGATTGAAATCAAGGGTGCCAAAACATCTGCGAATAGTCAAACCATCGTATTCAAGACTCGAAATACGGAAAGAATGCGGGTAGCTTCGGATGGTAAGGTGGGTTTATCCAATACTGAACCGAGTGAACTTTTAACTCTTGGTGGAAATCTAAAACTTAACGGAAGTAATGCAGCTATAATAGGTAGTGATACAAACTATTTGAAAGCTTTTACGGATATTAACGGTAATCAAACGAGAATTGAAAATCGTGTGGGAAGTGGTAAAGGTCTTAGCTTTTACGCGAGTACGACCGGTACAATGGGAACCCCAAAGTTAACCATATTAGAATCGAGTAATGTTGGTGTTGGTACCGCATCACCGGTTGGTCTTTTACACACAAATGGTGGAACCGTGTTTATCAATGACCAAGTCGCTAATAGAGGAACCACGAGTCATCTTGATACACCCTTAGTAGTATCCAATACAAGTGCGATTGTTGGTATTTCTGATTTTAATAACGTAATCCAATTGGCCCGTGAAGGTGGTTCTGGTAGGGATGGTGTGAGAAGTATTTTCAAAATGGGAAAACACGATCTTTCCAGTGGAACCTCACGTTCTCAATTGAATTTATCACTGGCGAGTGATGATTATGAAACTGAAAGTCATGTCATGACATGGCGAAGTAATAAGCGGGTGGGGATTGGTACTACCACACCTACGGCCCATTTAGAAATTCTTGGAACGGGTATAGGAAATTTCAATACAAATGGTCTACTCGTTCATAATATTGAAGGTACTCCGGGTGATGCGATTATGGCTGCGAGGACAAGTAGTCTCAATTCAAACGCATTCGCTTCGTTTGCACAGACGGATGGAGATACTGGGTCATCTATTGCGAATCCGGTGGGATATTCAGTGGGTTTAGCCGGTGCACTTCGAAATGGTACACGTGTGGCAGATTTTAGAATTACCAAAAACCCAAATGTAATCGATGAATCTGGAACTGTTCAATTATTCATAGATGGCGCCAACGGAAATATGGGAATAGGCACCGATATACCCCGTGATTCTTTGGAAGTAAGTGGTAATGTTGTCATAGGTAATAAACTTTCGTTTAGTGGTGTATCTTCCGATGAATTTGGTAATACGTTCATCACAGAGCGACTATATGATAACCTTGGTAAATCCGAACTTGTTATATTCAAGGGTAACGATCGAACGGGTACCGCCGCCCCCGATAGGATTCGTTCAGTAGCGGCCGAGCATCTTTTCCAGACGTACAACACAACTTTACCCTCGTTGAGTACTAATCAAATCCAATCGGCATTATTAGGTGATGGTTCGGTGGTATCACGTGCAATGACAATAACTCCTTCGGGTGTAGTTGTCATAGGAGCTTTACCTTTAGATGACCAAGGTGAATTAGACGTAAGTAGTGCTACTCGATTCTATGTCGGTGGTGGTCTCGAGTTCGCACAGGATCAGTCAATGAAGTTTGGTGCTTTAGATATATTTACAGCTGCGGTTGGTCCAGTAAATTTAATAGAATCTATTGGAAATGCACCTTTAGTTTTCCGACAAAAGGTGTCTGGTACCAGTACCGAATATGCACGATTTACAAATGAAGGTCTCGTGGGTTTCGGTACAAATTCACCAGAATCAAATGTTCATATATACTCCGATGCGACCGGAGACATAGATGTTCTCAAACTCCAAAATCCGGGTACAAATAACAAGGTTGGATTAACGTTAAACACTAATGATAATTACGGTGGATACGTGAGAGGTTTTAGTGACTCCACCCATTCTGTGCATGGTACGGTGATAGGTGCTGTGAACAATGGTACAGAAGGGGATGGTATACACATAATACATACTTCGAATGTGGGTGTTGGTACCGTAAACCCCAGTGAGCATTTCACTGTGTATAACGGTACGACTCGTTTAGAACATGCGACGAGTAATGCTATTCTCGAGTTCAAGACGACTGGCGGAGTGTCCAATATCTATGGTGACCACACGGGTAATGTATTTATCGATCCAGTTAGGAGTTTCATCGTGAATAGCGATACTGAAATTGTTGGTGACCTTCAAATCGATGGTAAAATTGATTTGGGTAACCAAGTCGCTGTAGACCTCGGTGGCCAGGATGCCACAGCTGCACTCGAAGTAGGTGGAAGTTTCATTTCCAACTCGAATGAGGTCGCATGTAAACGATACTCAAAAACCTTTACACGTACGAACCAAGAAAGTCAGGATGTACAGCTACGATTCAATAATAATTCCTTTTATGCTAAGATTGTTGCCATCTTGAGATCTGATTTTAATGTGAATGATATGAGTACTTTAGTCATAGAAGTTCAAGGTGGTACACGTGACGGGGCGACTCCATCCGAAAATATAACGATGGGTAATAAAAGTCTTTTCGGCGGTGGTAACTTACACCCATGGAATCCCACGGTTACGACAGGTAAAAACGGTATTCTTTTCGCCCCAGAAGTGACATCGGGACGTACGTATTATTACGACCTTTTTGTTGAAATTATAACATCTCAAGGTGCTAAATTGACAGAAGTTCGAACAAATAATCCAGGTATTGATAATTTCTCGGGAACACAATTGGTAACTTTTACTCATTAAATTTACTACGAGGGAGTACCCCGCGGTAGATTCAACATTTATGCCCTGATGGAATCAGAGATGGCTAGTGCGACTACGCCAACAATGAAAGCCATGATGACGTAATTCATTTCAGTTTCTTCACGACCGACCTGAGACTTTACAGGTTCGGCCTTGGCCTCGGCGACAACTTCTTGCTGTCGAACGGGAGGCTCGAGCTCCTCAAGCGGACAATACGCTATCATTTATATATATTTAGAGATTAATTTCGGTCTTCTTCTTTCGACGAGTTCTTTTGGGTTTGGCTCCACCAACATTAACTTCTTTGACTTCACCACCTGTAGAATCTCCTGATACGGAAATAATATCAGAGAGATCATCCTCCTCTTCCATGATGGGATCAACCGAATTTGATTGTCCCATGGTGGTGTTCATAGGTGGTGGTGGGGGCATCATGATATTACCCATCAAATTCGAAATGTCCATACCCGGTCCTTGCATTTCGTATTGTCCCGTACCTCCTACAGGTGCGTCCACAGAGGGACCTCCCGGTGCGCGTGTGGTATTCTGTACAGCGCTCATCATATTCTTAACAAGGTCTGGGTTCTGCTTAATGACATCATTCATGTTGGGCATAACCGATTTGAACATAGAATTGGTAAGATGGAACATCATTGCTGATCCACCCAACATCATGATAAGCTTGACCTCTGGTGCAACGTTAACCTTCGAGCGGTACTTCACATACAGTTCTTCAAAGACTCCGTCATAGTCGTCAACATTCTCCATCACAGACTCAGACCAACCCTCGAGTTGAACCTCAAAGGGGTTGTATCTCTTATTAAGAAACTCAAGCCCTGTTACACATGCGATGAGCATACGCCTCGAAAACCGAACAGATTGTTCTACGTCTATGCTATACGTGATACGCTTAACCTCTGATCTGAGTTCATCAACCCCTGAGTATGCATTCAGTCGTTTGTTCACAGCGAACCCCTTCTTTTCTAACCTTCCGAGTTTATTAACAAGATCCGCCTTTTCCTCATCAATTGATGTATACCCCTTGGAAGGTTGTTCCGCCTGTTCACCCGGCCCTGGCCCCATGGGTTCATCATCGAACATCATCGGTTCATCTTCCCCGTAATCAATCTCTTCATCTTCCCTATTCTGAACTGGAACACTCTGTTTGTTGGGATTTACAAAAGCATCCATCGCTTCTTGGTGTTGGGCAGTTCCAGGTCTTTGCATTGGTCGTGTGGTGGGTCTGGGTACCGGCTTCGGTCGAGGAGCGGAAATTTGAATCTCATCCATGAGTGCCTGCTCATCAGCATCTAATTTCATCACATTCGTTTGACCCCTGTCGAGTACGATTTCTTCGTCCATCTACTCTCTATGTAGAAACTAAGAAAATGTCTTTAACGCACTTCAAAAATTATATATGTCTATTATAAATGTTCAAACTCAATCTCAACCGCGCCGATCGCAACGCTCTCGTGGCGATGACCGTGTTGATAATTCTCATCACCATTCTTGGTTTCATGAATGTACGAAGCTCTAAGTACCAACCCAGGCCAATTACTATTACACCCGTCAGTGAGGAGTCTCTTTTTGACCTCAAGTCTGATGTTGAGTGTGTTGCTGGTGGGGGCAAAAAGGATAGCCCTTACTCGGTTGGTCTCACCCCAGGTGGTCTCTGTGGTGCACAGGAATTAGTCGGTGCCCACGCTGGTTACGAGATCGCTGACGGAATCGGTGGATCTTTAATCTAAGCTAATAATAAATGGCCCTGATTACATCGCCAACGGAAATGATTCCAGATCTTAATTATGAATATCACACCATCACTATTGATAGTGTGGGTCAGGATAATGCAAATACTTTTACTTGTCATCTTCAACAGCCATTGAAGAATGTGGTTCAGGCCAGGCTTGTCGGTGCGCGTATCAATACGACTACGGCGACCGAACATTGTTACATATCTATAAATGAACTTGACTCCATTTTCTCTGACAGGGCCTCCAATGTTCTCACAGGTCAATCATCCTTGAGCATTCTTAGAAACTCATTCGCTAGTCTCGTCACTGCCGATGATACAGGTATAATAAGTTTTAAAGATGACTACCCCGTTGCAACACAATACGTAAACCCAATTCGTTCGATCGATAGATTTACTGTAAATATACGGGATCAGGACGCAAATCTTGTGACTCCCCCAAATCCCGCTGAGAATAACTTTTTAGTTCTTCGTTTCGTTTGTAGAAAACCCAACCTGTAATTTTTCTCCCCTTAAATTAGTATTACCATGTCTGCCGGTGTTGTTCAATTGATTGCCATAGGAGCCCAGGATAAATTTATCGTGGGTGATCCTCAAATATCTTTCTTCAGTTCAACATTCAAACGCCATGCTAATTTTTCACAATCCGTTGAAAAACAAACAATCCACGGAGCGGTGAAAAACAATTCTATGTCCAGTGTTCAGTTCGAGAGATCGGGTGATCTTCTCAATTACGTGTATTTTACGATGGATAACAATACAGAGGCTCTCGACACCCAAAGATGGGATAACATTATCGAGAAGGTTGAACTTTTGATTGGTGGTTCTGTTATAGACACTCAAGATGCTGTGTTCACCGAGAATATTGCCGTCGATACGTTCGCTCAAAACGTTTCTAAAAGTGCACAAGGTACCCACCCAGGTATTTCTGCTCGTTCGTTTTTTTATCCCCTACGTTTCTTTTTTTGTGAGTCACCACAGTCTTCGTTGCCGCTCGTAGCCTTAAACTATCATAACGTGGAGCTTCGCATCTATTGGGGTTCTGCCGCTACTAATAAAAATATTGAAGCTTTCGCAAATTATATTTATTTAGATAACGAAGAACGTAGTCAGGTCGTTTCACGTAAACATGATATGCTGATAACACAGGTTCAAAAGAATGTCGCTTCCGGAACGACCGTTCAAGAACTTACGTTTAATCACCCAGTGAAGTACCTAGCCTCGTCCAATACAACAACCGATAGCGCACTCACTTCGGCGACAAACAGAGTGAAATTAAATATAAATGGTGTCGATTTAAGCAATTATAGATGGGGTAAACCTCATTTCATTGATGTGATGCATTATTATCACACAAACTTTGTGGCATCCCCAGATTTCTTCTTGTATCCATTTTGTTTATCTACAAGTTCACACCAGCCGACTGGTACACTGAATTTCAGTCGTATCACTTCAGCAAAGATTATGAGCGAATCTGTGGATATCCTCGACCCTATATACGCAATAAACTATAATATATTACGGGTTGAAAATGGAATGGCAGCATTGCTTTATGCAAATTAAAAATGCCATTGTATATTAAATGGTCAAGAACTTGCCTACGGTGGAGCGGTCCACCAAGATCAGGTTCGGTAAAAATTGTAACAATGACCAGGCAGAAAACACAGTCGTGTTCAATGCGAGTAACGTTGAAATCGATGCTGCATTTGAAAATTCTATCTATATGACACCCCTGCGTTTAAGAACAGATCTTTCAGATAGAAATATAACTGTATTGGCATATAATCGAGTGACCAAGGAAATTATGGACTCCGATGCCATCGCAGAGGATATTCTTAATTTCACTCTCGAGGCAGCTGTACAGAACGGAAATGTGACGGCAAATATAGTTTCATTTAATAATACCGCGACAGGTTTTACAACCCTTTCAAATGTGGGTATTGCAAACGCTGCACCGGTGGATACTCTTTCAGTGGGTTCAAAAGTTTTCGTAAATCAATCTGCGACGGATACACTTCGAGTTCTGGGAAACACATACATTCAAAATAGTTTGGTGGTCGATGGAGACGCGACATTTAATGGTCTCGTCACAACTTTACATTCCAATAACACGACCATAACCGACGCTCTCGTAGAGTTGGGAAAAGATAATACTGGAAGTGATTCAACTTTAGATCTTGGTCTTCTTTTAAATCGCCCCGGTTCAAATGTGGGGATTGGGTTTCGGGAAAATTCAAAAGAATTTGCTATTGGGTACACAACTTCGAGTGCGTCGGGTCATACCATTACCCCTCTTACGAGTGAAGATATAAACGTACATGTGTACGGTCAATTATTTACACAATCAAATGTGGGTATCATAAATACATCCCCCATACACACTTTAGACGTGGGTTCGAATCTTTTCGTGGACGAATTTGGTTCAAATATTTTGAATGTTATTGGAAATACAGATATTTCTGGGGATTTGAGTATCGGCGGAAACACTTTAATTGATAGCAAGATAGGTGTAAAAACAGACACACCGGACGCTGAGTTACATGTCGTGGGAAATGCGTACGTGAGTTCCAACCTCACGGTTGATACAAATACATTACATGTTGATACAGTCACAAATCGTGTCGGTATTAACCAATTGTATCCCACCAAGGATTTGGATGTCAACGGAACAATAGCCGCCACCCGGCGTGTTGATAATTCTGGGTATGATCGTTTACTCATAGGTACAGATACGGGTGCTACCATTCACCCAAGTTCAAACGCACATCTCATTTCTTTGGGGTACCGAGCTGGTTATGATCGTCAACAATCCAACTCTGTAGCGATTGGTTATCAAGCGGGTAGTGTCACACAAGCAGAGTCTTCCATCGCCATTGGTGAAAGATCTGGTGAAACTGGGCAAGGTGTGAGTTCTATAGCCATCGGTGATAAAGCAGCTTTTCAAAATCAAGCTGCGTATTCCATCGCCATCGGTGAAAACGCCGGTGGTCAGGATCAAGCGGGTAATTCGATTGCTATAGGTAAGGATGCTGGTAGTCAAAATCAGGGTCAAAAATCCATTGCCATTGGTGATGGTGCGGGTAAGTTTAATCAAGGTGAGGGTGCCATAGCTATAGGGTACTACGCGGGATACCCAACAGGTCAAGCTGCGGGATCTGTTATCATAAACGGTGGTATAGATGGTGGGGGTTTCAATAATACCACCACACAAAACGCACTTTTTGTCAATCCAGTGAGGAACGTGAACAACTCAAACCTTCTCATGTACAACGCAGTTTCGAAGGAATTTACATACGGTAACACAATACATAATAATGTTCACGTTTCAAATAATTTCACTGTGGATACAGATACTTTATTTGTTGATTCTACAACTAAAAAAATTGGTATAAACAATTCCACACCCGATGCTAATCTCCATGTAGTTGGTAACACATACATAACTTCAAATCTCACTGTCGACAATAATACTTTACATGTAGATACAGTGAAACATTTCGTTGGTATTGAAACTAAATTCCCTGACGCAACGTTACAAGTTATGGGAAATACATATATTTCTGAAGATCTTACTGTAGATACAGATACTTTCCATGTGGACACGACGACACATAGTGTAGGAGTCGAGACCAAGAATCCTAATGCTAATCTCCACGTTGTGGGTAATACGTACGTGAGTGCTAATTTAACCGTTGATACAGATACATTCCATGTGGACACGACGACACATAGTGTAGGAGTCGAGACCAAGAATCCTAATGCTAATCTTCATGTTGTGGGTAATACCTACATATCAAATGACCTCACAGTTGGTACAAATTTTACGGTCGACACGGATACATTATATGTCGATTCTGGAACAAATTCGGTGGGTATTGAAACAAATTCACCCGATGCAAATCTTCACGTGGTTGGTAACGTCTACGTGTCGTCTAATTTAACTGTGAATACAGACACTTTACACGTGGACACGACGACACATAGTGTCGGAGTCGAGACCAAATTCCCTGATGCTAATCTTCACGTTTCCGGTAATGCTTATGTATCGTCCACCGATACATCCACTTCTAAAACGAGTGGTGCTTTAATAATCGGTGGTGGTTTAGGTATAGTGGGTAATATTCATGGGACGCACGCCAATTTAGAAGATATTGAGGCGGATAGTATTATTGTCACGGATACAACAGCGACCTCTTCTAAAACAACCGGTGCACTCAAGGTTGTGGGTGGTTTAGGTGTTGCTGGTAATATTCATGCGACACATGTTAATTTTGAGGATGTAGAAGCAGATAGTATCGATGTGACCGACTCAACCGTATCTTCTTCTAAAACAACTGGTGCTCTCAAAATCACGGGTGGTGTAGGTATATCTGGGGCGTTATTTGGTTCTACGGCTGAGCTAGATGGTATTACTAAGGTAACTAACAGTACAGCATCTTCGAGTAAAACAACCGGTGCCCTCATAGTCACAGGTGGTCTAGGTATAACTGGAGCTATACATGGAAGTGCGGTGAATTTTGAAGGTGTTGAAGCCGATAGTCTTCATGTAACCAATACAACTTCCACAACCTCTAAAACCACGGGTGCTGCGCGTCTAGCCGGTGGTTTAGGTGTTGCTGGTAACATTCACGCGACCCATGTCAATTTTGAAGATGTAGTGGCTGATAGTTTGACCGTTGAAGATACAACCTTATCCACATCTAAAACCACCGGATCAGTAATCGTGGCGGGTGGAATAGGTGTCACAGATAATGTATACGCATCTAGGTTTGTGGGTGATGGCGGACTTCTTTCAAATATCGCAACAAATTTACAATCTATTTCGGAAAATGGAAATACAACTTCAAATATTATTCAATTCACTGGTACAGATACGAGTTTTGTTTCTAGTGGAAAGATTGGTGTTAAAACGGCAGCACCTGCAGCTGATTTAGAGGTCACGGGAAATGCACATATTTCTTCTGATGTAACTCTCGGTAGTAATATCTCTATAGCTGGTCTTTCAGTGAATAAGTTTCCCATCGTCGGTACAAATAATTTCTTAGAAGATTCGATCATACGTAAATCGAGTGATGATATTGTCATCACCGGTGGTTTGCAGGTTACTGGTGATATTATTCAAAATGGAAATGTGTTCGTCGTTAACTCTAATAATACTGTCATCCAAGACCGTATTCTCACCCTCGCGAATAATAATACACAAACTGCCCTCGATGTAGGAATACTCATGGAGTACCCCGGGCATAACATCGCCATCGCACATCACGGTAATGAAACACCTGAACGTCTTTCCATCGGGTATACACAAAATAGTTTTGTAGATACAGTTATTAACCCCGATAGTAACAACGTAACCCTAGATGTTTTGGGCAATCTTCAAGTTCAAAATAATTTTACAGTAGATACGAGTACTTTCCATGTAGATTCGGTTACTAATCGTGTGGGTGTACTTACGGCGGCTCCCGCGTATACACTAGATGTTCACGGAAACTCGAATGTGGCTGTCGCACGCTCCAAATCTTCGGTGGTAACGGATGGTACAGATTCGGGGAGTAAAACAACCGGTGCGGTTACCATCATAGGTGGCCTAGGTGTGGGTAAAAATATTCATGCGAAGAATGTAAACTTTGAAGCCGCTACCCTCGATAGCGCAATCATTCAAAACACTACACCTGCGACTGATAAGACTTCGGGTGCTCTTCAAGTTGCGGGTGGAACGGGTATAACTGGGGCTTTATTTGGTTCCACAGCTGAATTTGACGGTATCACGAAAGTAACTAATGGTACACCTTCTTCAGCCAAGGGGAATGGCGCCCTGATTGTTACTGGTGGCCTAGGTGTCACGGGTGCTATATACGGAAGCGCGGTAAACTTTGAGGGTGCCGAAGTAGATAACCTCAATGTGACTGATACAACCGTAGCAACTTCCAATACGAGTGGTGCAGTCACTATAGCGGGTGGTCTCGGTGTCATAAAAGATATTTATGCGGCACAGTACCACGGTGACGGTAGTCAACTCACGGGACTCGTGACGACTCTCGAAGATGTGGCAAATAACGGAAATACCATGTCTAACGTCATTCAATTTAATAATAATCAAAGTCATTACGATACGAGTTTTGTGACTACGGGTAAAATCGGTATTAAAACGGCGACTCCGGTGTATGATCTTCAAGTGACTGGTAATTCATACATTTCTTCAAATGTAACTGTAGATACAAATACTTTCCATGTAGATGCTGTAAACAATAAGGTTGGTGTTGGTACCACCGAACCAGAAAAAACCCTTCATGTCCAAGGTGATATTAAGTTTAATGGAACTTTGTTTGACACCAACGGGGAATTCGTGACTTCCCCGTGGGTCACTACGGGTACAGACATTTACTACAACGTAGGGAACGTGGGTTTCGGGACAAACGCTAACGTGGATGCTAATGTTCACGTCAACGGGAATGCGTATGTGTCTTCAAATATACACGTGGGTCCAGGTGGAAATAACACGTCAATCCTTGGTTACGCCGCTGTAGGATACGCGGGTGAGACGAATCATGCAGCATTCGCACACACCGATAATAATACATCTGGTAATTATGCTCTCAAACAAACTGCGGGTGGTGTTACGCACGTCAACACAAAATCTGGAGGACATATTCGTTTTAACGTAAATAATAGTGAGGAAAAGGTACGAATCACGGGCCAAGGTGACCTAAAGGTTGGTTCTAATATTCTGTACGTTGATGCAGCTGCGGCGAGTGTTGGTTTGGGAACTGCGACACCCAATTCCAACCTTCATGTAGTAGGTAACGCATTTGTAAGCTCGAACCTGACTGTAGGTAATAACGTATATGTTACTGGTGGTCTCGTGACAAACACTGGAGGTTATACTAAAAAGACATACAGTCTTTCTAGAACTGTTTCTGCGGGGCATGGAACACCTTCAATCGATATAAACTTTACTTCAAACATTTTTTATGCAAAAATTACTGCACAACTCATAGATGCTACAGAAGATATAAGCACGATGATTCTCGAAGTATCCGGTGGTAAAAAGGATGGCTCCACACCATCCAGAAACATTTCAATAGGTACTAAAAATATTTTCGGAAGTGTTTTAAATCCCAATCCATGGAGTTCTACCGTGGCGGTGGATAAGACTAAAATTACACTCGCGTCGACAATAGCACTAGACGCTCAGGATGGGTACGATATTTTTATAGAGTACATGAGTCGTGCTTCTGTTGACGATGGAAGGGTTGTGTCTATAGTAGATACCGCACCATCACCCGACCTTACACATACATTCGGGTACTAAACATTTATTCTAATGATAAACCAAAATCTTATAGACGAAAAAGGTGTATAAGATTTTCTCAGGTACTATTAAATGGTAAAGACTAATATCCAAACATTTACTGGTGAAGTCGAAATTTTAAGTAACCTACATGTGGGTTCATATTTGACAGCAAACGGTGACGCCTCAAATGTTTTGGACGTCACCGGTAATGTAGGAGCTTCATTTTTTGTAGGTGATGGTGGTTTAATTTCTAATATCGCAACGACACTCAGTGATATCGTCGACCAGGGAAATTTAGTATCGAACGTTGTTCAATTTAACGCTCCACCCGCTGCTTATGCGGGTGTAGGTATCGTCACGGCGAGTAACGTTGGTATTCAAAATTCTAACCCACTGAATACTCTCAGTATTGCTGATAAAATCATAATCGATAAAGATGTTTCTGAGCCCTCTACGACTATGAATGTCCACGGTAAAGTGTACGCGAGTCGCTTCGAGGGTGATGGTGGTCTTCTCTCAAATATTGCAACAACTCTCGAAGCTATTATTAATCAAGGAAACGTCTCTGCGAACGTTGTTAAATTTAGTTCCGCCACGGATTATGCTGGTGTAGGTCTGGTTACCGATAGTAATGTCGGTATTCAAAACACAGCCCCTGTTTTTAATTTAAGTGTAGGTTCAAACGTACACATCGATGATGAAGGCTCGAATGTGTTGACTGTTCATGGTAACGTCTCCGCGAGTAATTTGAACTTGGGTGTGTTTACGGTGTCAGCTTCACATGGTTTAGATCAGGTTTGTGCCGAGAGTAACGTAGTCGCACGCCCCGTGCGTTTTTCTAACGTCATTACCGCTATTTCCGCAGTTTCTAATATCGAATCTGCGGGTACATTCATCTCTACGGATGCAGAAAGGGGTATAGATGTTGCGTCTAATATCGATATAGGTGGTCGACTTAAGTTTGACAGTAACGTCTTCATCGATACACTCAGGGTTGCTGACGTGGCTGCGAACATTGTGACATACGACAGAACTACCGGTGAACTCTTAGATTCTTCGGGAACTTTCATGAACAAGTTTGCGGTGGTTTCTGAACAACCCCCTTCGGATCTTTTCGCAAATGCCACTACCGTGACCAACCACGGTGGGTACACCCTCACAACTTCAAACTTAGCTACAAATTCTAATACCTACAATGCTTTTGATGGGACTGCGAACGCTTGGGTCAGTGGTGACCTCGCAGGTGGATACATCGGTGGAGCCAACGTGTTCCATGAAAACAATCTTACTCAACTTTCTAATTTACACCCTACGCAGTTTGGTGACTGGCTCGCTATTGAGTTCCCGTATAAAACCACACTTCGTCATATGAAATTGACTCCTCTAACAGCCGCACAGTTCCCTGCTTCGGCGAATATCTACGCAACTAACAATGATCTTACTTGGACTGAAATCAATTATTGGTCGGGTCGTAACCCCGTGACTGCCTCTAACGTCCAAACGATCACTGTGAATGCGACCGAGCAGTTCAAGAAGTATGCCCTCGTGGCGACTAAAGCTGCGGGGAACAGTTCCAACGTCGCCATCCAAGATTGGCAACTCTTCACGGAATCCTTCTCGATCGATGGGGGGAAGGTGGCGATGGCGCAACAAGCCGCGACCGGTGGTGAAACTGTGATGGATCAACATGGGCCTCATGGGAGGGGGGCTGCGGTGTTGAAGAAGTATCCCGAGATTGCTTTTGACGCCTCGAAATTGAGAGGGCTCCATCGATCAACCAACACGTACACACAAGCGGGGTATACAGTCACGGCGAGTAGTCATGAAAATCAAATTCTACGATCTAGAGGTTTAACAGGAGATCAAGGCTATGACATGAATACATCCGCACAAGATTTATTCAATGCGGATGGTGCTACCCATGGTATCAGGGGGATGCAACAGACAGCTCATGGAGTATCCACGTCTCGTGATCTCGCCCGAACCGCGCCGGACAACGTTGCGGGGCAAATTCCATCAGGTTATAACCCCAAAAGTCCCGCAGGGGCACTAACCCCAACTGGTACGAGATCTTATTGGGCTGATTTGGGAAGGGACACTTTAGATGGATGGGGTATGTGGTACATTTTTAATCCTGCCGATCAAACAGCATCACATATCCAGTTTAGCGCGGTAAATGGTACAACTGGGACAGTATACATTGACCCACAAATTCATCACGGTAAAACGTTTATTGTAAAACACGGTTGGGTCGCTCAGGGTATATTCAAACTTGATGTTGAATGTGAAGACCCTACTTTCTCATTTTCTATTGGTATGTACGGTAATATGGGTTCAGACTCTAGTACAGAAAACCTAGATAAGCAATATGCCGCACCTTGGGGTACATTAAATTATAACTTTAACAGGACCAACTCGGGTACTGAAGTCAACACCGATCCCTTTTATACACATTTAATCCCTAAACAAAGAAGTTTTAATGATGCCACTGCTACCTCGGGAACCAATTTTACATCCAAATTAAATACCTCCACGCGCGGGTCCAGCGGGGACTTTCTCGCAATATGGTTCGATACACTCCAAGTGGGTGCAACAATGTATTTTGTGATAGGTGCTTCAGGGAACATTACAACTAGTGCAATGTTCGACTGGGTAGCAAATGATATAACCGGTGAGCAGTCCGCGTGGCATGTATTCGATGAGATAACACCCGAGAGCAGTTGGTCATCCAAATCCGGTACATATTATGATGGAACTAGTCCCGCAAACTCCTACACTGGTACAACGCATCAGTTGGGGCCAGGCACAGCCTATGGTGAATGGTTAAAAGTTAAATTATCACACAGAATTAAAGTTACTAAATTTATCCTTTACGCCGATGATATAAACGAAGCCCCAAAATCTTATAAAATATATGGTTCGGTAACGGGTTCGTCATGGACTGAACTAAAAGATGTTTCCAATGAAACACCTTCTATATATGGTAATTCTCATGAGATTACTGATACTGAAGGTTATAGATACATAGCCATAGTTGTTACACAAGTTAATAGTGATCAGGGTAACGTTCGTATCGGTGAAATAAAACTCTATGGTTACGAAAATTTTGAAGGTGGAGACACCTCCGTGGATACCACCTTCACCTCCATAATGAACACACCCCAAACCACCGGGGCCCAAGTGTACGTCGATGGGAGCTTAGGTGAGACCTTTACCAATAGGGTCGTGGGTCCAACCGTTTCCAACACACACACGACCTACGTGAGTGCGGAGAAATACTGGGAACTTTCGGGGAATGTTGAATCTAATGTGACCCTCGAGGCCAATACGTTCCTTTCGGGTGATGCCCCACACTCCCTCTCTATGTGGTTCAATTCCTCGAACTTGGTGTCAAATGCGTCTAACTCTTGTATCTTCTCGTTAGGTACTGAGGAAAGGTTAGATCATGTCAGTGCGGCGTTTAGTAACAACTATCAAACTGTGCAGAAGTTATTACCAAGAGACTTAGAGGCGAGTGACCAGTTCGGCTATTCTGTCGCTATGAACTCAGATGGAACTAAGTTTATCGTGGGTGCGATAGTAGAGCATGCAGGCGACAATGCTGACGCCGGTGCTGCTTATATTTTTACCTATAATAGCGATACTGGTAACTGGGATGAGCGTAAACTTGTGTCACCAGACATTGAGGCGTCCGCCAGATTCGGTGTTAGTGTCGGTATGAGCTCCGATGGAACGAAGGTTATTGTGGGTGCGTATGAGGAACACGCGGGTGGTCTTAGCGATGCCGGTGCTGCTTATATTTTTACCTATAGCAACGGGTCTTGGGATTTTGGTACAAAAATTATGGCAGACGACAAAGAGGCGGGTGACAAGTTCGGGATCAGCGTCGCTATGAGTGGTAACGGGACGAAGGTTATTGTGGGGGCGTATTTAGAACATGCGGATAATGTTGACAACGCCGGATCTGCTTATATTTTTACCTACGATGGTTCATCTTGGGGTACGGGTGAAAAGATTATGGCATCAGACGGAGCGGTGGATGACCTATTCGGGAGGAGCGTTGCCATGAACTCGGATGGTACGAAGGCTATTGTGGGGGCAGACGATGGTGAGGCTGCTTACATTTTTACTTATAATGGTTCATCTTGGGTTCAGCAGCAGATACTTGTGGCATCAGATGGAGTTGTGGGTGATAATTTCGGCTATACCGTAGCTATGAACTCCAATGGGACAAAGGTTATTGTGGGGGCGTACATACAAGACCCAGGCGGAACCGTCGACGCCGGTGCTGCTTACATCTATACTTACGATGGTTCGAATTGGGATACGGGCACAAAAATTGTGGCACCCGATAAAGAGGGGGCGGCCCGTTTCGGTATTTCCGTCTCGATGAATTCAGACGGGACGAAGGTTATCGTGGGAGCATACCTGGATGACGCGAATGGCATTACTGACGCTGGTGCAGTCTATATCTTCGCGTACGATGGTTCGAATTGGGATACTGGTCTAAAGATTGTGTCACCCACCCCCGCCACGAGTGACTATTTTGCATACGACAGCAGGGGCGTCGCCATGAGTGGTGATGGAGCGAGGGTTGTCGTTTGTGCGAACTACGCGGATCCCATCTCCGCTAACGCCGGTTCAGTCTATGTATACGACCGCGACACCACACATCACCTCACAACTGATTTGAAACTCCAATCGAACACGTGGCACAACCTAACCTACGCGTACCAAGGTGAAGGTGGCTCCCGAGTAACCTACCTGGATGGACGTAAGGTGGCCGAAGACCAAGCCGAGGATACCTTCGGGGAGTACCCACCCTTCGCGATGACGGGGTACTCCCAAGGTGGGTATGTGGTGAGTGAGAGTTCGGCTTATTCTTCTGACTACGTGGCATATAAACTGTTCGATGGTGATGAAACGACAGGCATTTCTTCTTGGGAATCGACACCAAATGGTTCCTCTTCTCCGTATGCCACATCTTCCCCAGGTTCAGGTACTAATTTTGGATACGCAACAAATGGAAATGCAGCAACCACAACTTTAGGAGATAGTTCCACAGTTCCAGGTGAATGGATTCAAATGAAATTTCCACACAAGATTTCGGTAAATAGTGTTGATATTATGCCACAAACTACGTTATATGCAAGAATGCCCGGTATAGCTGTATTCCTGGGTTCGAATACAGGAAATAATGATTGGGTTACACTTGCTACAGTGAACAAGGAAGGACAAACTTTCGCCGAGACTGTATATTCATCTTTTACTGTAAATGCTACAACGGCTTATTCCTATATACGAATTGTATGGAAAACTACACATACACAAGGTAGTAGTGGTAGGGGTCGAGCAGGTGCACACGAAATTCGTTTCTTCGGCCACCGTGAGAATGACCTGGTCCGCCTTCCCGATCCCACGAATGTCTTGAAGTATCCGCACATTGCGATGAGGGCTTCGGCTCAGAGGGGGTATGTGGCGAGTTCGAGTAATGAGCACGCGAACTACCCAGCTTGGGAAGCTTTTGATGATAAATACACCTCTATAAACAATGCCGCGAATGACCACCAGTATATGCGTTGGCAACCAGAGACGCCGAGCCCCACAAGGTACACTGATCCAGGAAGTGGGCCCTGGACTCCTACAACATCATACGCTGATAATATAACAACATTAGCCTCTGGGTCGAGTCCAGCTTCGTATACCGGTGATTGGCTTCAATTAGAATCTCCGAATAAATTGAATATCAAGTCCTATCGTCTTTATAATAGTACAGACTACGTGACTAGTTACAATGCACACACCGTCGTATTACTAGGAAGTAATACCGGTAATAATGATTGGGTTGATATTGGTTCCGGTGAAGTGGTACTTTCATGGTCCCCCGCGCACGAAGTCGGTTCCTACTACGAGTCGACCGTAGCAATTGCGAGTACATCTGGAAACATGGGATTTTATAAATATCATAGATTGATAGTGAGGAAAGTAACTGATCAACATCTCCCGGTAATCTACCAATTTCAGCTCTTCGGCACAGAAGAGGCCGCCTCCATCCCCATCCAGATCGGTGGTGGGAACATCGATAAGGTGGCGAACTTTAGGGTCTACGACAAGTTTGTGGGGGAGGACCAAGCCCTCGAGATTTGGGATGCCCAAAAGGATGAGTTCGGTCGGGCCAAGTCCTCGATGACTTTGTACAAGGGTCGCCTAGGCTTGGGGACCACTGAACCTGAGGGGAGGTTGGCGGTCTTGGATGAACCCCACGCCCCGGAAGAGTTTCCTCCTAGGGCGGGTGGTTTTGACGGTGATGAATGGTATATAGAGGGGCATGGCACATTTAAAGCGTGTACGAGTAATTATCACAATAGCGTTGAATATTATCCTGGTCGGGCATTTACAAACAGTTTAGTTGTAAATTCTGGTTACGCATCTCTTTCAGATGCGACTGCGGCAAGATGGTCGGGTAATAATGGTCTACCCAATCAAAGTTCGAGCGACCCAGTTGGTACATTTCAGGGTCATCAAGGTGATTGGCTCGAACTTGAATTACCGTATAGAATTCGTGTAGAGAGTTTTCAAATTCAAACTCGTTTGGGATCAAACTCTCCAGGTGACCACCCTAAAAATGGATTTTTGTACGGGAGTAATAACCGCAATAATTGGACCCAGATTACTGAATTTACAAACTTATCGTATACACCATCCCAATTAGATGGTATCGGTGCACATAAAGCAGGTTGGAACGTCAACTCTGATTCTGGATTCAAGTATTTAAGACTCTTAACAACTCAAAAAATCGACGGTTCTGATCCATGGCTTATGATTTCGGAACTCAGCTATTTCGGCACCCGTGAGCAGGGTCAATCCGTCCTCCACGATGGCCAACTGACCCTCACGAAATCGTTAAATGTTCCCCGAATTGGGCCGGCTCTCGACGTGGACGATACACCCCGTCGGGACCGACTCGTGGTGGAATACAACACCTCGACGAACCCCACCTTTGATGGGGGTGTTAGGGATACGAGTGGGAGGGGGAATGATGGTATATTTATTGGTACAAGTCCGAAATACTACGCCAATGAGAAGTATTTACAAGTTACTACCGCGGATCATGCTATTCAATCACTGCCATTAAACAATCCAGGTGGTGCATACATTCACAGTTTTTCTATTTGGTTTAAAATGGTTACTATAAACCGTGTAATATGTCAAATTGGTGCAGACTCGCAGGGTGTATCTTCTGGTTTATATATTAATAATAATAACATAAATTATTATTTTTTCGGCAACGATAGAAATTATTCTGTTACTATCGGAGTTGGTTCGTGGAATCATATAGTTGCAACATACGATGGAGGAACCTTAGGAGGATCTCGTAGACTTTGGTTCAATGGTGAGGAAATTTCCTCCTCGAACCCGGCACCAACCACGACGGTAGCCGCGGCGAATATCGAGGCAAATACAACTGTACGTGTGGGTTCTCGTAAAGCCGAAACCTATGTCGACTCGAAAATCTCCAACTTCAAACTCTACGACATAGCCCTCACCGAGGAAGAGGCCAAGACCCTCTACAATATGGGTCGGTGTGACGAGGGCCACCATATGGTGAACTTCTCGAAGACTCGGGTCGGGATAGGCTTAGGGGATGGGGAGGCTCCTACATATACACTAGATGTCCGAGGTCAGATCCGTTCACAGGGTTCCTTGGTGACTTCTTTCACGGGACAACACAAGTGTATTCCCGAAGAACCCATGGAAAAGGGTCTCATCGTTTCAGCTAAAAAGAACCAATTTGTGAAATTGAACGGATTGGCTATCGGTAAAAGTGCGATCACCATAGACGAATCCCTCCCCATTGTGTCCCTTTCAAATGTGGCTCAAGACAAAGCATGTTTTGGAGTTGTTTCCTCTATAGAAGAGGCTAACACGACGTTTCGTGTGGAGACAACCAATGGTGGTGTCATTTCGACTATTCCCAAAACCCTAGGCGACAACCGTGCCATAGTAAACTCCGTGGGTGAAGGTGCCATTTGGGTAGTGGACACTGGGGGATCCTTGGAGTCGGGTGATTACATCACAACCTCTAACGTGACTGGCTACGGTCAAAAGCAGAATGATGATGTGCTTCACAACTATACGGTTGCCAAGATCACGATGGATTGTGACTTTACAGGATCCAACGTCACCGTTCAAACTATTAAACGTGAAGAAACTGGTACCCGAACAATTACCGAGGATAATTGGAATCAACTCGTGGATTATGACCGTTCATCCAATACGGAGACCCAATATTCCAACACTTTAGCACCCTCGGCCTACTCGGACCAACCGGGCTATGTTCCAAGAGAGGTGACCACTATAGTTGACTACACAGATGGATCTAATATCGTATCCATAGCTGAATGGTCCAACTTAGAATCAAACATTCAAAATACATACCAAAGCAATACATTCACGGAAATTGTGGACTATACAAAATTCGTGAACCTCAGTGAGTGGTCCAATCTGACTACCGATGTTCAAAACACATACTCAGAAGCTGAAATCACAACCTATTACCAAATTCAAAGAGGTGAAAATGTCCTCGATGAAAACGGTCAGCTCCAATTTGAGGACAAGACGGGTGCGACTGAAGCACCATATGAGAGGCGATTCTTAGATGTTTCAGGTGCCCAAACAGATGAGGCGAATGCGGTGCACATAGCAGCCTTCGTGGGGTGTACCTACCACTGTGGCTAACCACCCGATTTGAGACCTTCGTCTCCAAGTGCTTCGTACATGAAAACAAACTTTACAAACTTTATCAGAGTTTCTAAAGTTTGCCGTTCCAATCGACGGAGTCGATTGTCCCGTATCAAATAAAAGCCCTCGGACTTTTTCATTTAAAAAAACCTCCTCTTATAATAAATGTCGAATAGTATCCTACCGGCGGCAGGGAACTTAGACATAGTTAACGCCAATGTTCGAGCGGATAAGTTCAACGCGGCAACCAATATCGGCGTTTCTAACTCAGCACCAACTAAGAATTTTTCAGTAGGTGACAAATTTCATGTGAGTACAACCGATGCGGATGCCGTTAATATTACAGGAAACCTGGTCGCACAAAAACTTAAAATCGGGAATCTTCTCATCAGTCCAACCTTTGATTTGGCCGCCGTTTCTAACGTAGGAAATACAACCTCCAATACCCTCCAATTTGCCAATGCTACCACCTCTTTCGTGGCCTCCTCAAATGTAGAGATCGGTGGGAATATTACGCTCACCTCAAACGCCCAGGTGAAGGTTGGTTCTAACGTCCTCGCGGAATACACGGGGCCTCATGGGAGGGAGCCAAAGGAAATGCCGCTCAAGAAGTATCCCGAGATTGCTTTTGATGCTTCTAAATTGGACGGGAATGATACGACTAATACATACGTGCAAGCGGGGTATACGGTGACTTCGAGTTCGGTTCAAAGTGGCTATGCCGGACACGAAGCGTTTAATGGTAAAATAAACACTGAATTAGATGCCTGGCGATCTCTTACTTTATACACAACCGGAACAGGTGCGTATTCTGTATCAACCAATAGTGTAACAGCCCTTGATGCACCTAGTGGAACGAGTACGACATATAACGGTGAATGGTTACAAATTCAAATGCCAAAAAGTATAAAACTCAGTCATTTCGTACTCCATCCACAAGGTCATACAACCTTAGATTTATCATCTAGGTTACCTGGAACGGGTGTTATGGTAGGAAGTACCGACGGAAGTACATGGTATCTCCTAAAAAGGTTTGTAAATCTCAGTCATCGTGATAATTTGGGAACTAAGATCGTGGTAGATACGAATACAACATCCTATTATAAATATTTCCGTATTCTTGCCGAAAAGACCTCACCAAACGGATCAACATACGATACAGATGCTGCGATAGGTGAACTTGAACTTTATGGTTATGGGGACCCCGCACCCCCCGGTGACCTTTCCCTAGACACTACCCTAAAGTCTACGTTCAACTCCGTTCGGTCGAACAATTATGTGATGTATTTCGATGGGGATGGGTTCATACCTGGTGACGGTGGTACCTCAAACAATCTCGTGACTGGCTCGAATAAATCTGTGATCCACCACAACGCCACGTACGATTCTACAGGTAAGTATTGGACCTTGGACGGGTCTACGGAGAGTAACGTGACCACAGGTTCCCTTGGATTCGAGGGTGATGTACCACACACAGTCTCCACTTGGATTAACGCCTCGAATTTGGAGGCCAATGCGACGACCCAACAGCTCTTCAGTATAGGGTCGGGGTACGATAAGGCTTTCCTTAAAGTTGACGATACCCAAATCGCCGCGAACACGTGGCACAACGTGACCTATGCGTACCAAGGTGAAGGTGGGTCCAAGGTAACCTACGTGGATGGACGGAAGGTCGAGGAGGCCCAAGTTGAGGATACCTTCGGGGACTATCCACCGTTCGCGATGACGGACTATGAGACTGGGGGGTATCGGGTGAGCGTGAGCAGTGAAGGTGGGGCACAGACCGGTGGAGATTTCAGGAGAGGGTGGCATGTATTTGATAATAAAACGGATGCATCTGGGAGTTTTCCGCATACCGTCTGGCAAACCTTCTACACGAATACCTTTTCGTCTGATGGCACTATTCATCCATCCAATACAACAAAGGGAACATTTGTAGCAGATGGAACAACTTATATTGGCGAATGGTTGAAACTTGAAATGCCTCAAAGGTTAAATATTGCGTATGTTTATATAGCCTCGTCCGCCTATAGTACCCTTATTACGTTACGTAGACCCAGAAAAGGTGCTATACTCGGAAGTAATGACAATGTATCGTGGCACAGACTTAAATCATTTAATAATGATTTAAGTTGGACTACGGTAACTGTAGCCGAAGGTGGTTCTACAACACAAATCGTTTCAGATTACAATACCGATAAATTTTATAAGTATTTCTTGTTCGTTATAGAAGAAAGTGAGAATGGGAGTAATGTCGATATAAATGAAATTAAGATCTACGGCCACAAGGAAGGCGACCTGACCCGATTCCCCGAGCCGACGCGGGTCCTCAAGTATCCACACATTGCGATGACGGGTCCGGGACAGCGGGGGTATGTGGTATCGCGAACTACCGGATACCTGAACAGACCTGGGTGGTATGCGTTTGGTGGACCGACCAACTGGACAAGTCAAGATAACTACCAACTTAGTGGTGGAACCAGTGCATATAACCCGAGCAATGGTAATGTTAGTAGCGATGATTCTATGGTTGCAGGAGGAAATACATATGAAGGAGACTGGATACAATTACAATTACCCCACGGTGTTAAGTTTACTTCATTTAAAGTAAGTTGTCCACCATCAAGTGAACACGCGAGTATTCATAATCGTGGTATAAAGAATGGTATTTTAGCTGGAAGTAATAACGGTTCTTCTTGGGATGTACTAAAAATCATAGGTTCCGGGCATGTTTCAACTGGTTCAGGTTTAACCTGGGTAACAGACGAAACAAAAACTATAACAATTGATACGAACACGACAACTGCTTATAAATATATTAGACTCTTAGCAACTGCCGTGCAAGGTGGAACTACTGGTGGTTATTGGAGTATACCTCCAAACGGACTAGAATACTTCGGCACCCAAGAAGATACCGAAACCCCTATGATCGTGGGTGGTCCCTTCGCGGGTAAGGTGGCGAACTTTAGGGTCTATGACCAGTACTTGGGTGATGAGCGGATCCAAGAGATTTACGATGCGCAAAAGGATGAATTCGGGCACAAGAAATCCTCGATGACTTTTTATAAAGGTCGCATAGGTGTGGGCACGACTGAACCTGAAGGTGCCTTGACGGTCATAGATGAACCCCATGCTTTGGAGAAGTTCCCCGCGAGGGAAGTCTCTGCGAACGATTCGTATGTGGAGGGGCAAGGAACATTCCACATTTCGAGTAGTATACGAGGTGGTTCAAATCAAACAGATTCTATTGCCTGGCAACCATTTGGAAATTTAAATTGTAGTTTCCAACCTCCTAGACACGAACGTATTTCTGAGGAGGTTGATTTCGGTGCATGGCACAAAATAGAAAGCCCATACGCCATCAGTCTCAAAAAAGCAGAAATAGGTCTCGAACAGACGTGGCTACAAATCGGTTCAACTTTACAATCGGGTGCTAGTAATCACACGATGGGACGATCTGTTGCTTCGAATAAAGATGGTACTCGTATAGCCATATCTCGTGTTTTTTTTGCAGATACTTTATCAAACCAGGGATTGGTGCAGGTATTTGATTGGAATGGAACTAATTGGGTACAAGTAGGTAACAATATTTTAGGTGACGCAGCTCAAGATCAATTCGGTAAAAATGATTTGGAACTTGACGATGAAGGTAATACATTAATCGTAGGTTCAAAAGAAGATGGTGCCGGAAGTGTTGGGGGACAAGTTGATGTGTATTATTTGAATGGAGCCACTTGGTCCATAAAAGGTAATGTGTTCGACGGGAATAGTGCAGCCGAAATAGGTTCTGGTGTATCCATATCCGCCGATGGTAATACCATAGCTTTCAGTGAGATGGGATTTGATAATCTTAGCCCATCTGTAACTGATTCTGGTAGAGTTCGAGCCTTTACTTGGAGTGGAAGTGCGTGGGTACAGAAGGGTAGTGATATGATAGGTGCCGCGAATGAAAAGATAGGTGCCACGGTAAACATGACACCCGATGGAAACTATATAATTACGAGTAATGCTGACGTTAGTTCTGCTAATGGAAAAGTGTGGGTATACGCATGGGATGGTTCGGCTTGGCAGTTGAGATACAGCCAAACTGGAACTGGTGCTGACTATTTTGGTACCGATACTAACATTTCAGATGATGGCAATGTTATCGCGATTGGTGAGAAAACAAATGATGATTACGCTACAGACCATGGCGCTGTTCATATAAGAAGGTGGAACGGTAGCACATATGCCCTCGATCAAACGTTATTCGCTAAATATGCGAGCGAAGACGCGGCGGGTGATTACTTTGGTTCGGGTTGTAAACTTTCGGGTGATGGTACGAGACTCATAGCTGGTTCGAGGTATGTACCGGGTACCGGTAACAGCCAGCACGGGCGTTTATATACTTTTGAGTACAATGGAAGTAGTTGGATTAGACGTGGTAGAACTAATGACTTATCGTACGGTACTCAAGGTGTTCAAGGAACGACGGGGTCGGGAGCGGATATCGGTTTTCAAAACACTTTCGCGATATCTCGGGATGGGTCGGTTATTACGGTAGGTGCACCCGGAGATGACACGTATCATTCTAACGGTGGTTCAGCGAAAATATTCCAAATGGCTTCAAATGTAAAGGGTATTTGGGGGAGTAATGATGATAAGAATTGGACAAAAATTACGGGTGATAGTAAAGCGGTTCGCGTGAATGAGAAAGTAGAATTTACTAACATAGATAACCCCAATTATTACAAGTACCACGGGATAGTATACGATAATTTCAGTAGAGTTGATTATGTGAAGCTCTTTGGGGTCCGGAACCAGGGATCGAGTACCCTCCACGATGGGGCCTTGACCCTCACCAAGAACTTAGATGTTCCTCGAATCGGGCCACCCCTAGATGCTGATGATACACCCCGCCGGGACCGACTCGTCCTAGAATACAACACCTCGACGAACCCTGTGGAAGATGGGGTGGTGCGGGACACCTCTGGGAGGGGGAATGATGGTAAAATGTATGGAAACACATACTACGACGCGACCGAAAAAGCTTTTGAGTTTGATGGGAATGATGATATGTTAGATATTCCAGTTCCTCGTTATATGCTTGGTGATCCAGAAGCAACTGTCTCCATTTGGGTAAAGCCTACACTTCTTGCCACAGCTGGTAGCGATTGGGATATGTTTGCTCATGTAGGTAGAAATGTCGCCAATGCACAGTTTCAACTCACATATAACGGATCCCTGAAATTTCATCTCGGTGGATATGGTCAAAATCTACGAATCACGGGTGATTATCCCCTTACTGTTGGAACGTGGTATCATCTCTGTATGACAGTAAATCCGGGTGCGTGGAGTACAACTACTAAAAAATTATACATAAATGGACAACAAATAACAAACACCTATATGGAAAGCAGTGGTACTACAAACATACCTGATCATCCGCAAAGTCGTATAAGTTTTGGTGCTTTACGTGGGACAGGAGACGCGATAGATCACGAATCACATTGTAAAATGTCTAATATGAAAGTTTATGACACAGTCCTCACGGCCGAAGAGGTCAAGACCCTCTACGATATGGGTCGCACGGGGAGTGTGGCGAACCCCAAAACCTTACAAATCGCATCATCTTTGGATGTTAGGGGTGATATATACGGTGGGTGTCCGGTATTCTTTTCAGCCTATTCCGGGCAGGGTATTAATCGAACTGGTACTAGTTCAGGCACGATTATCGTATTCAATAGAACGCTGGTAAACAAGGGAGGTGCATATGATGCCTCGAATGGAAGATGTACATTTCCGATAAGTGGATACTATGAAGTATTTTTCAGGGCTGGAACAGCTTCTAGTGTTGCTTTTCATGCAAAAATATATAGAAATGGTAGTGAGCCCGGGGATGATGGTTGGCCAGAAAGTATTACGAGAGTTTACGATGATTCGGGGGGCTCGTATAGAAACGCAGGAACTATTCATTTTTTCTATTATTTCAACGCGGGAGAATATATAGAGGTAAGGTTGACGAACTCCAGTGTGTTTAATGGAGACAATTATAATTCATTTTCGGTAAAATATTTATCCAACTAAAAATTTCCTCCCTCTATAATAACTATGTCCGACCAATCACTACATGAGAATGAAAATGTTGAAGAGTCGCCGGTAATTGAGGAGGAGGTTCTCGAGAAGCCGTACTACTCGAACCTTGTCAGTATCGTTCAGTCCAACGTCGTTTCTAACGTCACTGTGGCTGAGTACTCCAATCTCTCAGTGGACGACCAGGCGAACTACTTAGAGTGTAACTATTACTCCTCAAACAGTGTGGGATACTACTCGAATCTCATGGTCTATGATGGAATCAATGTATTCTCCAACATTTCCTCGAATGCCTATAATGAATTGACCCCAGAGATACAGGGTGGATTTACCCCAGTCACAGAGTACTCTAATGTCTCCACCACGGATAGTCCCCACCATTATGTCAAGGTGATCACACACTATTCAAATCTCGTGGTTTCTAATGTTGTGACCTACTCGAACATAGACGCTAACGCATACGCAAATTTGGTCACGACCCGACCTTCCTTCACAGTGTTCCGGAAATACGTTCCAACTGGATACTTTGAAATTTCTGTCCAAGAGTATGCTGCAAAGTCCCTTGAGGAACGGGCAGAATATGTCGCTGAGACGATTCCAGAAGCTATTACTTCTAATTTACAGGGGTTCTATACGCTTGTCCCAAGTCCCGAGTGACGGAGTCACTCGTACTCCCTCGTTCCAAGTGCTTCGCACTTGATCCCTCCCCAAACTTCTTACAAACTGAGTCACAATTTGTAACAAGTCTCATGTATGAAACGACTTCGTCGTTTGGTAATGAATTCTTTTCCTCCCTTATATTAAATGTCGTTCGAACCACCAGAAGGCATTCTAGACATTGGGAATGCCACACTTCGGGTGGGAAAACTTGAAGTTGCTGAAACCTCAGGTCTGAACCAGGGTCTCTTGAATATCGTAAAGAATAACCTACTCATAACTGAGAATACGGAATACTCTATAGATCATCATTGGGGTATCAAACTTCCTACAACTTGGGTTGCTGATTTTGATGTTAAGGGTCATTCCGGAAAATATGTAGAATTTAACTTTTACAATGAAGGGTTTACTTCGAATACTTCGGGATACACCCTAAATTTTAATGATACCACATTAAGTTTGAGATATGACAATGGATCTTGGACTACGGCGACGATCCCCACTATCGTGGATACCTATCGAAAGGTCAATATCTTCTTTGAGAGGAATGTCATAGCCGTATCTATCGATGGAACCCGAGTTCTTTACTATAAACACGCAGGTAATCCACCCCCTGTTATGTCACGTGTCATCAGTACGACTGGGTCAGCTTTCGTGAATGTTTTCATAGAAGAGAATGCCGATAACTCAAAATTCAAAAACCTTAGAATCGTTAACGGACGATTCATCTCTGATCAAACGAGTAACATCGCGTTCATAGGTGGTAACCTAGGTGTGGGTGTGAACTCTCCCCAAGAAACCCTCGATATCCGAGGGAACATGCACTTCAATAGGGTCTCCAATGTGAGCTCTGTGAGTGTGGACTCCAACGTGGTCACCGAGTATACCGGTCCCCACGATCGACCCCTGCGGAAGTACCCGGAGGTGGCTTTGACGGCGAATGATAATTCGAGTACGAGTGGGTACGTGGCGAATGCGAGCAGTTCTTTAACAGCTAGTCAACCTTACATTAACTTTGATGGAAATTTAGCTTCACATTGGCACTCTCGATATCCTTATTATAGTACTAGTACGGGTGCGTATTCACCCGGAACAGCTGGTGACGGACAATCACCGTCGGGTACACTTGCCACAAACGAACTTGTTTCGGGGCACCAGGGTGAATGGGTCTCAATCGAACTTCCTAAGAAGATAAAACTTGAAAAACTGAAAGTTATAGGTTCTACTCGACTCGCCGAATCGCCCCCGAAGACTCAATTTCCTAAAGATGTGGTCGTGGCTGTGAGTGAGACTGGTTTAAGTGGAAGCTGGAGTGTCTTTGAAACGGCGACTCTTATCAGTCAAAATGTTTCTAATCATTCGGATACTATCAACATAACAACACAAACATCATACTATAAATATTTCGCTCTCATCGTAAAATCTATTAACTCAACCGCTTCATATTCGGCGGTTGAGATTGCTGAGCTTGAGTTCTACGGCACAGAAGAAGGTGACAGTTCCCTAGACACCACCCTAAAGACCGTGTACAACGTGCCGGCGACCACGGGGACCCAGTTGGAGGTCTACTATGATGCGAAGGACCTCACGACGATGCCTGGCACTGTGACAGACCTAGCGGGTGGTGACCAAACTGGTACACCATATAATGTAACACTCGATTCTACTACAAAATCTTTTGTGTTTAATGGGTCGAGTAGTTATATAAACAGTGGTACAACTCCTATAAGTGGAAACCAACATCATTCCTTTTCTTGTTGGTTAAAACCTACATCGGGTAATACTAATTACAGAGGTATTGGTTATATTATACATACAACCAATGTAAATAACGCTACAACTGGTATATTCCTTAGGAATATGAAACCGGTAATGGTGACATGGGGATCTAATCTTGAACCTGATTATACTTTACCCGAAGATGAATGGGTTCATGTTACAGCCGTGTATGACGGAACGGGTCGTAAAATATATGTAAATTCTAAACCTATTGGGTCCGACACATATTCATCGTATAATATTAACGCATCGGCAAATCTGTACATTGGGGCCGCCTCGGCAACTCCTGCGGAAGTTTACAACGGTTCCATCGCGAACTTCCGTCTCTTCTCGAAGGCCCTCAACGCCGACCAAATCAAGGAACTCTACGATTACCAAAAGGATTACTTTTTGGGGTCCAAGTCCCAAGTGACCTTGTACAAGGGACACTTGGGCGTGGGGGTCACCGAACCCTCGGGCCAATTGGAACTCGCGGGAGATGAGCGGATTCAAGAGTATCCTCCGGGTCCTATGAGTGACTATGAGACTTTCATTCCGGGACATGGGGTGTTTTGTGCGTATGCGAGTACCGAACATAACACGAGTCGGGTAGCGTGGATGGCATTCAATGATGAAAGTGGAGAAACGAGTGGTAGTAGCAGTGGGTTTTGGCGTTCCGAATATTTAAACAGTACCGATGGACCATATAATGGTAGTACCGGAGCTTATATTTCAAACGCACGGTTAGGTTCTGACACAGCTTTAGGTGAGTATGTCGTACTTCAACTTCCATATAAAATACAATTGAGAAGTTTGCGTATGAGTCCTTGGTATCGCACGGCATCAGATGATTTTGATATTGCTGAATTTCCTAAGAATTTTACGATATACGGTTCGAATGATGGAAATAATTGGTATTCAGTTTTTGTATCTCCTTCACAAACGTTAACAGCTGCATCTGGTAGTGGTGCTACAACTGAAACTACTTCTTACACAATAACAAATAATGAATACTATAAGTATTTTGGACTCGTAGTTACTGAAACGAATTATGGAAATTATTCCGCTGTTGGATATGCAACTGCTATAGGTAACCTCCAATATTTCGGCACCCCCGGTCCCACGACCCTCGATAAGGGTTCGCTGACTCTAGGAAGGTCCCTCGATGTTCCCCGCATCTCTCGGTACGACGTGGATACGGAAACCCCTAGGCCGGAGAAGATAGTTTTGGATTTCGATACCACCAAAATGTATGATGCTCCCGGCACGGGTTCGAGGTACTCACACATAGCATTAGACAATTCTGGACACCGCCGTAATGGAAACTTTCGTGGTGCAATAGGAAATTATTATTCCAGACCAGACAAGGCATTTAAGTTTATAGGAGATGGGTATTTACAAACTGATTATTATATTATGTCGGGAAACCCCCCTATGTCCCAATCTATTTGGTTTAATTATACAGGTGCAGGTCTTGAAACATTGTATACTATTACTGCGGGGTACGGTACTAATACCACATTTTGGGTTTATGTTTCTGGTGATGTATTAAGTGTTGATTTTAGTGGTAATGTGGTATCTTTTACGGACCCGAATACTGGATCAAGTGCTATAGGTCCCAACCAATGGTATCATCTTGTTATTACGTATGATGGAAATTCGACAATCGGTGGACGTAGATGTTATATAAACGGTGTGGAACAAGTATCTTCAGTTGTGTCTGGGGGTGCCGCAAATGGTACTTTATCACTCGGATCTGCACGAGTAACATTAGGTGCGTTAGATTATACTGCTACGACTGGTTTACATCAGATGGTAGGTTTACTCAGTAACTTCAAAATCTACGACGCAATCCTCGAACCCTCAGAGGTCCGTAAACTCTACCGTCTCGGCCGAACCGGGCGGTCCATGGTCATCAGCGACACGGCCGTCGGTATCGGGAGAGAACCTGAAGTGCAATTGGATGTACGAGGAACTGTAAGATTTGATAATGCTTATATTGAGAATATATTTAGTCCATCTTTACTTGGTCACCAAACATGTTTTGGTGGTGGAAGCGTAAGTTACAACAACTCCACCTACAGGCTTAGATGGAGTTCGGATATAGTAATTATACCTAATCATCATACGAATGGATCTGGGTCTATGCACTGTCGTATAAGATGCCCCGAAAATGGTGAAGCAATAAATCATTATGATTTGACTGGTGCGCACAGCACCTCCGCGGTGACTAGTGCTGGAATCTACCTTGGTGTATGGCAGTCCTTATGGTACACGGTATCTGACGATGGTCCAGTAACCTCTATTCCCAGTCAGTTTTTTACCATGGAGTACTATAGCCCTAGATTCCCTGTACTTGGTACTAATTCTATACTCATTGCTGTAAGATTCGCTGATGGTATAGACAATGAATTATATTTTCCAAGTATACGAGGGAGGATCAATGTGGTGTAAGTATTCGTTTTTATTTCATAATGTATTATATATATATGTCGACGTTTGTGAGACTTGATGAAAATCTTAATGTAATTAATATATATTACGGTGAAACTGTAGTACAGGAAGGTGATATAGAGATACCAAAAGAATATTATTTAGATGCTATCACTTTCCAGCGAGACGAAAATGGACAGGTTACCATTGAACGAATAATAGAAAGGGAACAGGAACTTAGGGAGGTAGATATGGGTAGAGTACGTGTACGTCGGAACAGACTTCTATCAGAAAGTGATTGGACTCAGGTAAATGACGTTGTTCTGTCCAATGACCGAGAATGGAAAATTTATCGCCAGGCCCTCCGTGACATCACTGATACTACAGAAGATCCAAGGAAACTAAGTTGGCCCACCAAACCAAGTCCGTAGGATTTGTCCCCCCGTTCTCCCACGAATCTCTCAGGTTCGTCGAAGTATGGTATCTAACCAGTGAAGTTCTATGAACTTCCAAGCTTAAAAATAAACTCTCACTATATTATAAAATGTCTGGTGGTATTGCCCAACTCGTAGCCGTCGGAGCCCAGGATGTGCACCTCGTCGGTCAACCCGAGGTGTCTTTCTTCAGGTCCACCTACAAACGTCACACTAATTTTTCCCAAACTGTCGAGCGTCAAGTCATTCAAGGCAACGTCTCCAACAACGGTATGTCCACCGTCCGCTTCGAGCGCAAAGGTGACATGCTCAACTATGTTTACCTCGTTCCCAACACCGGTCTCAAGAGTAATACTATCACTGACTGGACTACCGTAATTTCAAAGGTTGAACTTATGGTGGGAGGTCAGGTTATTGATGAACAGGATTCTACCTACTCTACTCTCATCGCACCCACCCTCTCCGCGACCTCCTCTTCCAAGTCGGTTGCCGGTGATCTCTACGGTGGCGGCACTGATGAGCGTTTCTACCCTCTCAGGTTCGCTTTCTGTGAGAACTGGCAGACTGCCCTTCCTCTCATTGCCCTCCAATATCACGACGTGGAGCTTCGCATCACTTGGGGTGCCGCGGCCGCTGCTTCTAAATGGGACGTCTACGCGAATTACGCGTACCTCGATACCCAGGAGCGTGAGATGTTCGCAGCTGAACCTCTTAACATGCTCATCACCCAGGTCCAGAAGGCTGTATCTTCCGGTTCCAAGATGCAGGAGCTGAACTTCAACCACCCCGTCAAGTATCTCACTTCGGCGGACAGCTCTGCTCTTGAGATCCTCAATGATGATAACAAGCTCAAGCTCCAAATTAACGGTACCGATGTTGCCGACTTCAAATTTGCCAACCCTAACTACACCTCGGTTCCTCTCTATTACCACACCTCCCACGGTAACTCTAGCCCGGGTACTAAGCTCTTCACCTATCCTTTCTGCCTCGAGACTGGTAAACTGCAGCCCACTGGTACCCTCAACTTTTCTCGACTTGATTCGGCTCGTATCATTAACGATACTCGGTCGGTCACCAAGGATATTTATGCCGTTAATTACAACATTTTAAGGGTGGAAAATGGTATGGGTGGTCTATTATATTCTAACTAATTAGTAAAAGATGCTTTGGAAAATAGTTTTTCTTCTCTCCATCGTTTTTGTATTGACGTACGATCCTAAGTCCAGGACACTTGAAACCTTTGTCGGTCAGCCCACAACGCCAGCCACACAGAAATCATGTGAAAATGCGCATTACGAAGCCGTTCAATTCGCTCAGACACCTTACGAGTGTCCCACTCCCGGTAAAACCAAAATGGGTGCCGTGATGTAGAATACTTAAAAAGAAGATGTTATTTTTATTTATAAATGATTCCGGTTACGAAAGACACGCTTTTGATTGTCGCGACCATCGTGTGTGCCGTAGCACTCGTTTTCCTTTTTAAAGAGTTAAACAAAACTAAAAAGGATATTGACGGGTTTAAGAATTTTTCAGCCCAGGTCGTCAGGCACCTCAGCGCTCCCCCCGAAGAACCATCTGTTCCTGAGACAGAGGAGGAACCCGAAAAAAGTGATGTAAAGGAGGACGAATAAACATATCACCTTATTATAACTTGCGAATGCGCAATGAAGAAGTACAAAGCGATTGCAATACCGGTTAGCTTTATCGATGGGAAACCTCGGTTTCTCACAGTGAGAGATTGGCGCTTTAAGGATTGGATTTTTGTCACAGGAGGGTGTAGACGAAGAGAAATATTCAATCCTTTACGATGCGCACTACGAGAATTGGAGGAGGAGACACGTGGAGTTGTCTCCCTCAAGAATGGTGAATACACAGAATTTAAATTTATACACAAAGAAAGTCCAACGGTAGACCTGGAATATAATGTATATATATTTTTCGTTAATTATAACCGATCAGAACAACAAACCCAAATACGAAAATTCTATGAAGAAAAACACAAGACACAAATTAAAAAGATGAACAATCAACCCATACGAAAAACACACGACGAAAACGATTATATGAGTTATGATACACTCGAAGAATTCAACTCACGTAAACGTTGGAAACTCATCATAGATAATGTCATAAAAAATCCTAAATTTTATGCGTGCATAAGTTCTCATAACAGAAAAACCTTCTCTATTAAATAATGAAGTCCAAGGCTTTCATTTTAAGGCAGATAAGTGAACTGTTAGAGAAGAACAGGGGTATGTGCGAAGAGGAAATTCAGGAATGGCTCAAACAAAATGAAGAAAAAACAGTATATGAATTGTTAACCTTTAAGAAGGAACTTTCTAAAACAAAAGAATACCAGGACGTTTCCTGTATGAAATGGTTTAGAGATGATGAACAATAATAAGGTATGTTTAAGAATTGGTCACAAAAATTCAATAATGCTACCAATCTATCACACGTGCTCATGGACGGGGGTAAACTCTCTGTGCCGTTTGATAGATTGAATGAATTTTACGATATGTATATTAAGGCTGTAAAATCGGGAGAAAGGATTTACGTCGTCGAACAAAAGAGTGAGACGTATAACTTTTTCGTGGATATCGATTATAAAGACCCAGAGCCCCTAGGAATCGATGAGATTCAGGACATTTCTAAGGTTATTTGTGAGACGGTAAAGTTCCACGGTGGTAAAGAGTGTCTTATTTCTGTCTCACAACCCAAACCGTCAGGTGACCTAATTAAAACTGGTGTACACCTCAATTGGCCCAATTTTGTGGTTGATCAGATATCTGCCATCTCACTCCGCGAACACATTCTCGTGTCCCTCTCAAAATTTAAGAGTAATATGGATTGGAATGCAATTATCGATTCATCTGTATACGGTGACGCACGTAGAAAGACAAAGGGGAGTGGATTTAGAATGCCATGGTCGTATAAACGAGCAAAACATGAAGCGTGTGATGGTAAAGGGTGTAAAGATTGTGATAATGGTAGAGTAGACCAACTGGCGTATCTTCCTGTTTTCATATACAAAGTTGGTTCTCTCACGAGAATAGGTCAGGACCCAACCGTTGAAATTCTTAAAATGTCAGCCGTTCGAACCGATGCACCTACGACAGTTACGGTAGAACCACCTTCTGTATCTTTGAAAATCAAAGAAAATTCCTTTTCAGATGAACAAATGAATAATGAAATCTATGATGAAGAATTGAAACACAAAATAGAAACATTTATTCGAAAAAATATGGAGGGTCAAGGGTGTGCATACATCACTAAACTATTCAAAAACAAAGAAACATATTTCGCAGCGACAAATTCTAGATATTGTGAAAACGTAAAAAGAAATCATGGGTCGAATCATGTGTGGTTCATCATAAGTGGAAGGGAGATTCTCCAAAAATGTTTCAGTCGACATGAAACAATTAGGGGAAGACGTGATGGCTTTTGTGAACACTTCTGTGGTAGAAGACATAAATTAACAAATGACATTATTGATAAACTTTACCCTAAAAAGGAAACACTCACAAAGTGTCCCGAAATAAAAAAAATTATAGAAAAACCTGAAATTAAACAGATGAATGTAAAACCAGATCTTGAAAACTTCATTAATAAGAATATGAAATGTAGTGATGATACACGTGTAGTTAATGTAACTCGAAATAAAAATAATTTTTTAGTGTTAACCACATCTAATTATTGTGAAACTATTTCTGGTGTACATGAAAATAAAACTATGTCATATATCATCACTGTGGGATCCCCGGGTACCGAGCTCG
>JGI24916J38487_100017_pt1 | contig 39710 bp, 55 predicted proteins | sample LinPfosmplate4_FD_38487 | JGI IMG/M metagenome (IMG submission 38487) | reverse complement strand
CGAGCTCGGTACCCGGGGATCCCACTGCAGAACGAACAAGAATATCTACAAATTGTTTAGGTGTATCTATACTTTCATGAAATATTGTAGCAGTCTTAACCTGTATACATGTGATTTCATGTGGCTTTTTATCCATAAACGGTGTGAGTGGATATTCTTCTTTTGTTGCCCCATCTACGAACATGAATCCATCGTATTTTCCACATGAAAAAATAAACGGTACCGCCATACTCATACAGACTGCATCTATGATTTTCATGTCCGGGTGTGTATCCTTTGAAAAGTATACAGTCTCCGATGTATTTAAACAGTACGCTGCGATATACACCTTCATGTTTATTTCCGCAAACGTTGGGTCAGATCCACATATTTTTACTAATTTTTTACGTATTGGATCCATCGACACAAACCCAAATTTGGTAAAAAATGACCCTAATCGTATCTTCACGTATTTCGGGACATTTAATTCGAGACACACATCCATGATTTCATCTACCGACATCCCCACGGCTAAAAATAGTGTTAATATTGCACCGGCGGATGACCCTGAAATTTCCTTCACATCTGCCAAGGAAGATTCTCGTGCTTTCAAGCACCCCACGAGTGAAAATATCCCCATAGACGCTGGTCCTAATACGAGATACTTCATCTTCTTACTTAATAGAATTGAGGAAATTGACGACGTAAAAGCGCAAATACCACGGCAAACACGACTGTATGTGTCATCATCGACTCGATGCTTGTCTGCCCGGACATGTAAACCCCGCCAGACCCTGGAGGTAGTGTGAGGAGAATACCAGGGCTTAATGCGACAAAGAGAGACGTCGTCACGATGAGATCCGTCTGTGTGAGGACGAGACCTAACGCCTTCGCGACTAGACTGTATACCAGGAAGAACACGAGTGCGTGGAAGAATACGGACATTTGGTCTGTAGTTTGGTTCATATACGTGATTTTTGAGCCGTCGGTCTTGAGAAGAAGACCGGGGCTCAGCGCGAGAAAAAGAGCCGCTGGTATAGCAACTTTCCGTGTCGTGATATCGGGGAGCATTTAATATAGGTGCATATATTTTTTCGTGAAATCGAGGAAGTGGTAAAACGTGGCACCTCGCATCATTTCTTCATGGAGACCATTTTGGTTGACGATGCGTCGGATGTTTACCCAGATATTATACATCTCATCTTCATATTCATACGTAACACCTTCATCATCCAAATCATCGTGATCGATATAACAAAATTCGACAAAGTCACAAAATTTACCGGAATGTTCAATGTGAGAATCATACAGTAGGTTCAGTACCGCGTTCCACATACTATGCAGTTCATCTGAGTATTCGACTTCCCAGTCTTCGATATTCAGAGGAGTGTGTTCGTTATATTCATCGTCATCACTGACGTCGGCATCAAACCCGATAGTCGCTTCGTCAACGTATTGGCTCCAGACCATCGTGCTTTACTTATTCTCTTTCTCGGGTTTATCCTTTATACCAGTTAGCGAAAGAGAGGTAGACTCTTTCGTTTTAAGTCCATCCTTAATGGCATTTAGGGCTCCTTCGACTTTAGTCTCATCCCCACCAAAAAAGGTCATCAGACCCTCTTTAATGGCATCCTTGTTCATACCGGCTTTCCTGACACTTTTACGAATGCTGATCTTACCCTTCCTGAGGTTAATCGTATCAATACCCTGGGAAACCATATGTTGTTTGACCTTTTCTTTCAATCGCTTTTCTTCTTGGTTAAGAACCTTAATATCGGATTTAGCTTCAGAGAGTTGTTTGGTGAGATCTACGAGCTTAGAAACACTCTCAGACAGTTCATTTGAAACAGAAGTCATTATTTACTATTACTAAAACCTAATCTTTAAGCACACAAACCACGCTGCATGGTATCAGCGACAATGGTGGAATTGTTCCAGACGAAAGGCGCCTTGGGGTTGGGAGGATCCTTACGGATCTGCTGGTTGGCGTTGCGGAGGGCACCACCGATGGTCTCGGGGTAACCGATCTGCTTACGGGGCTCGAGGAAGTTCTGTCCCTTGAGGACTTCCTCTGGGGCAAACTGACCAAAGTCCTCCTTGGACGCAACTTCACGGGGGAGGAGGGAGGAGGCGAGCCCGGTACCCTTCTTCATACCAGCAGCCGCGGTGGATGGACCAGTAGAGGGAGCTGTACCAAACACACTGTACTCCTTCTCTTTGATGGAATAATTGGAGCGACCGTTCATGGCAAACAAAAGGTAGACCACAACAGCGACGGCGGCGATCATCAGGATTTGCTGAGTGCGACCCTTCATCATAGTTTATATATTAGTAACAAATTTTTTTTTATTGTTCAGTTTCGACGTCATCCACAAATGCATATTGTTCTGGGTAAACATCGCTGATAGGATCTTCCACGACTGGATCCTCATGAACCCTAATCTGGACAACATTCCAGTTTCCACCGAAAGCCTTCTTCGCGAACCAGATACCGGCGAATTCCAGTAGGAGGTCACACTTCTTACCCGGCTGAACAATTTCAAAGTCGAGGGGTTCCTGGTTCTTGTTGAAGACAAGAACCTTGGGTTCGGTGATGATGTCAGCCGACATCTGCCCATTGGACAGGACGCTCTGGTACGCGGCATCAAGAACAACCTTGGAAAGTTTCTTACCGAACCATTCTTCACAGTTATCTTGTGCGGCTACGAGGTTCATGGATTCGACCTCCGTAATCTTCTCCTCCGAGGTGACGTCGAAAACTAACTCGCCTGAAACTTCTGTTACCGTGACATCGTTCAATTGAACAAGGCATTTAGTCTTGTCGTCATTGGAAGCCTTCACGGAATAGAGACCATCGTCACCCTTGGCTGGGGAACTGTAAAACATTATAGTAGGTTTACTCATCAATTCTTTAAACCAATAAATGGTATAGCCGCCGCTGCGTTTAAAATGTCTTTATTTATCCACTTATCCCGGTTTGGGTTGTAACCATACAGTGTCTTACTAGTGTTTATGTTTTTGGGTATATTCATCGCCTGCTTCGGTCTGAGTGGAACTTCGTTTTTCACGTACGCCTTGTTTGACTCCTTTACCCACTTGAGTTTCTTCAAGTTGAATCTCTTGTTTCCGTGAGAATTTTCGTAACCTTCTGCTTTAGTGTTATTTATCAATGGCTTCAATCCATGTACGATTTGTTTAGAAATGCGTTCTTTGGATGGTTCGGTCGTGTACTTTCTGTAATTATTTGGGTTCACCTTCCTCGCTTTACTGACACTTACATTCCCAGTTGCATTCCTCGATTTAGATGTCTTTAGATTCAATTTACCCCTAACCTTTTTGTATACATCATCTATCGAATCGCTTGCTGTGATATTTTTGTTAAAAAGCTGACTGAGTTTTACGAGGCGACGCCTATCTTTTTCCTTTTTCTCTGGGCGAAGTTTGAGTTTATGCATTAGATAAATGTCTTCGATCAGGAACTCTCTACTCGCGATGTATATTTTCTGATTATTTGTGATTTTACCAGAAAGTGCGTTTCGGTACACGATCCCCCTGAGTTTAGTTTGAGCAACTTCATATCCAAACTCTTTAGGTCTCATGAATGGAATGTCGAGTATACCACCTATGGTGTTATCAGTAATTCTACCACTCTCAGGTGAGAAAAACCTAATATTCAGGTCCAATGCGAATAATTCGACATCGATGAAAACGTCACCTTTTCCTGGGCTATTTGTGTCGCTCGTTTTCTTCTTTTTGATGAGTGTATATCTCCTGGTTACGTATGGACCGGAATTCTTGAAACCGATACCTAAGAATTTGAACACTTTTGGATATTTAGAACGCATCGAATTCAAACGATTTTTGACTCGTGTGTTTAGTTTTTTCGCCTGTTTACCGAGTTCGTCCCACAGTAGCAATTTAAGTGCTTGGAGCTTACCGAAATACTTGGTATCTGCTCGAATACGGGGGACGAATTTTGCGTCTATGTCACTCGTGATGATTCGGTCATTAAAATCAACATATAAGTTGAATGCTTCACCACCACTCACGATAAGATCACCTGATGCTTTGAATTTTTCTGTGATTTCACCTATCGTATCGAGTATTATATCGCGAATGGAATCTGTCACCAAGACGTACATGATTTTTTCGAAATCGTTATTAGAAAACTTTTGGTGAACACGAGATCTAAATTTAGTTAAGTCCCTCTGTTCGTTCCTGTCGAAATATTTCTTTAATTTTTCATCTTTGAAAAATAAATTTTCGTTCATGAACTTATCGATGGCAACCTTCGAATAACTTTTTTCATCCATTAATATATCGTGATATAATAATATGATCTGTAACGTTATCGACGAATGTAGGTGTTACGCGTATGACGACGTGAAAAATCCCAAGAAGGAACAATTCTGTGGTGTGAGACGGGGTCCCGATGTGATCCCGTGTCCATCTGGTTGCTGTGCTGGTGGATGTCCTGGTAAATACCCCAGTCAACCATTCAGAATAATCAAGCGTCCGGTACCACCACCCCGAACTAAGAAAAATGGGAATGAACTCAGTTTTGGTATGAAAGTCCTTATATATTTGACGGTAATTTTACTGTGTATATTCCTCTTGTTATTGTGACTTAAAGATTATTGATGTAAGAAAGATATAATGTCTCTCGAAACCATTCAGTCCGAACTCATTGCTCTCCGCGCCGAGGTGAAGACTCTCACGAAGCTCGTCCGTAAGATCAAGAACACCCAGGAAGATCCCGACGGCGAGAAGGCTAAGGCGCGCGCCGCCAACAACGGTTTCAACCGTAAGCAGGATGTGACGCCTAAGTTGCGTGAGTTCCTTGGGCTTCCCGTAGATGAGCTGATTTCGCGCTCGGAAGTGACCAAGTTTGTGAACAAGTACATCATCGACAAGGGTCTTAAGCACCCCGAGAACGGTCGCCAGATTATTCTCGACGATAAGCTTCGCGACCTACTCGCACCCCCCGCGGATGTTGTTGTGACGTACCTTAACCTGCAGAAGTACCTCTCTCCTCACTACATTAAGAAGGAGGCTTAAAAAATAAAAACATACCTATAATAAACATCATGGTCGTGCTCGCTGATAAGGCGTGTATCGAAAAACTTGTTGGTACAAAGATCAAAAACCTTGATTTGTACCAAAAGGCATTTACACACAAGTCCGCTCTCAAAGAGTATGAGCAATTCACGGAATCGTTTGAAACACTGGAATTTATTGGTGACTCTGTATTGGGTTTTGTAATCACTAAATTCTTATTCGATAAATATGAAAGTCGCCAAGAAGGTTTCCTCACGAAAGCTCGTACAAAGTTAGTTCGTGGTGAAACACTTGCGAAAATAGCTAAATTACTTGGTCTCGAAAAACTTGTGATCATGGATGAGAAGGGGATGCGTAATGGATGGAATAACAATCCCAAGATTTTGGAGGATGTCTTCGAAGCCCTCATTGGAGCCATCTATATGGATATTGGGCTTCTTCATGCGAAAGAGTTTGTTCTCAGAATATACAACGATCCCAAATATATCGATATGAATTTGATCATGATCGATGACAACTTTAAGGATCATCTCATGCGATATTGTCAAGTGAATAACTTGCAACTCCCTGAATATCGGGTAGCGGGACATCATGAAGGTATTTTCTATATCGACATTTATGTTAATAATCAATTTGTGAGTAGAGGAACTGCGAAAAGTAAAAAACAGGCTGAACAGAATGCAGCTAGATTTTTCTTTGAGCGGCTTAAAAGTTACACCCCTTCTTAATATAAGATGCACCCAAACGTCAAGGCTCTTCTTGAGAGGGAGTACGCAGCACAGAAATCTGAAGAATGGCTTGCCCTCCGTGGGAACATGCTAACTGCGTCAGATGCGGCATCAGCGATTGGCGTGAACAAATATGAAACACCCGAAGGTCTACTCTTAAAGAAGTGTGGGTTGGGTGAGAAATTCACTGGGAACGCAGCCACAAAACACGGCGAGAAATACGAAGATGAGGCTCGTATTTTATATGAACAGAGATATGGTGAAGTAGTCCATGAATTGGGACTTTGTCCTCACCCAGAACATACTTGGTTGGGAGGAAGTCCCGATGGTGTGAGTGAGTCTGGTAAGCTCATAGAGATTAAGTGTCCCCCACTTCGACAGATTGTACCTGGGGAGGTGCCTGAACACTACATGCCCCAACTTCAGCTCTGCATGGAGATTTTAGACCTAGAGGAAGCAGATTTCATTCAATACAAGCCAGCTGAAACCAACTGGCCGCGTCCGGAGGAATTTGATGTTGTAAATGTTAAGAGAGATCGTGAATGGTGGAAGAAATACTTTCCCATAATGAAAGAATTTTGGGATAAGGTTGTGTACTATCGGGAACACTTGGATGAACTTCCAAAACCTAAGTTGAAGAAGACTCGCAAGAAAAAAGAACCCGAACCAGTTATCTGTGAAGTCACTGTACTCCCCGACGAAGACTTCTATAATGACGATTGAAGAACAATACAACCGTGCGAAGAATACCCTCAACGGGCGTCTCTTTGCCCCCTATCAACGTGAAGGTGTGTTATTTCTGTTGACGATGGAAAACCAAACCTCTGGACCCAAGGGTGGATTCCTTTGCGATGATATGGGTATGGGCAAAACCATACAGCTCGTGGCTACCATTCTTGGAAACCCAAAACCTCGCACCCTCGTCGTCGTTCCGAAGTCGATCATCACCCAATGGGCGGAAGAAATCAAACGATTTGCACCCAACTTGACCATCAACATCTTTGATGGTCCAGAGCGGAAAATCAGAGAGGCTGACGTCACCATTGCACCGTACACATTATTGACGTCGAAGGGTAAGTCTACAGATACTAGGACTCCTCTTCATATGGTACAATGGGATCGAGTCATTCTTGATGAAGCCCATGAAATTCGTAACAAGAAGTCAAAGCTCTTCAAGAGTGTGTGTCGTCTTCAAACCCAAATCAAGTGGATTGTGACTGGTACACCAGTTTTCAACTCCATGGAGGATTTCGTGTCTCTTTGCACGTTTCTGGGTCTCTCGAAGGTGGTTGTACAGGGAATGACCAACAAGATCAAGGATATCTACATCCTTCGACGCACCAAGGAAGACCTGTCACAGATCAGTGAACGTCTTCGTCTTCCCCCCTGTCACTTCGAGAATGTGGAACTTGATATGTACCCAGACGAGAAGCAATTGTATGAACTTGTGTTCCTTGAGGCACAGGATACGATCCAAGACGCGTTCAGAAACGCTCAGAGTCTGAATGCCAAGAATATGGTTATCTTGGAATGCCTTCTCCGTGCGCGACAGGCGATGATTTGGCCACAGATGTACCTTGACGGGGTTGCGAAAAAGACTGGGACACAAGCGGAGAAGTGGGTGGGGGGTTCCAAAAAGATGGAGACCCTTTTTGCAATGATTGAGGGTCATCCTTCTGAAAAATCACTGATTTTCTGTCAGTTCCGCGGTGAGATGAACCACATTCAGAAGAATCTTGATAGACCCGTTTTTCGCATCGATGGTTCAGTTCCCAAGGATGAACGCGTTAAACAGATTGAGGGTTTCAAGAAAGCTGAACCAGGTGCGGTATTCATCATTCAGATTAAGAGTGGTGGACAAGGTCTCAACCTCCAAGAGGCGACGCGGGTCTACATCACAGCACCCTCGTGGAATCCAGCCACCGAACTCCAGGCGATTGGGAGGAGTCACAGGACGGGTCAGACCCAACCAGTCTACGTGAAAAAATTGGTCTACAAGGAGTGTGCGCGTTTTGTCAGTGTGGAGCAGGAAATGATGGCACTCCAGGGTCATAAATCCATCGTATGTTCCAAAGTACTCAACGATGAACGAATCGAGAAACAAATCCCGGTGAACAGGACATCTGATAAGATTTCGATTTTGGACATCAAAAAAATTTTCAAAGCATAAGATAAATGACTGTCGGTACCCGCGCTGAAGTTTTCCATGGCACTGCTGAAAAAACTGCTGGTGGTCTCGCGAAGAAGGACCTGATGATGGGTAAGGATGGACGCATCAAGAGTAAGGCGGCTCATGCTGCTGCTCTCAAGCGGATGAAGAAGGAAGGTAAGAAGGCTATGGTGAAGGTGTTCAAGCCCAAGAAGACTGGGTTCAAGCTTCAACCCAAGGCTGGTACTGCGGAGTACGAGAAGAAGATTGCTAAGATGCAGTAAAATTTTGTAACTATAGAGTAAGAATGTCTCTCAAGCGTTGGGAAGATGCTGTGAAAATTGCTAAAATTAGACAAGGATTAGACCCAAAGGAATTTACGAGAATACAAGGTAAATTACTCAAGGAAGCTCAGACGATATATAGAATTTTAATGATGAATAAAAATATTGGCAAAAAGTAATAATGGCTTCCAATAATCAGGGCCAAGTACCTAATAATGTCGCCCGGACCAACAACACACCAGTGAACAACAATGGGAGAAGGAAGAACAACGTGAACAATAATGCCAGGAATGGTAATTCCGCCATGGGTAGAGCCCGTGGTAAATCTCTCGCGGAGCAGGCTCAGTCTCAGGGATATGCCATGGCGCAAAAAGCTCACGAACAGGCTCTCGCTATGGTGCAGCAGGCGCAGGCGCAGGCTCTCGAGAAGGCGAAGCAGGTTGCCATCGCGAGGGGTCTCCAGTTCAACGCGAATGTTCCCACCAACTACCTCGACACCCAAGGTCGACGCATCATGCAGGGTGCGAATGGTGGGACATACGTGAACACGTCCAGTGGTCGCAACTACAAACCAACACCCGCGTTTTTGAACCAGATGGGAACCAATGTGGTATCTCAGATTGGAAACCAGCCCCCCAACATGGCTCCACCGGGATAAAAAAATACTCACTATATATATAAACAACAATGGCTGCTGCATTTGCTAAGATGGCTTTGAAGGGTGCGGCGAAGGCTGCCGCGGCGGAGGCGAAGGGTATGGCGAAGAACCTCGCGAAGGAGGCGAAGGCTGAGCTCAAGGGTGCCGCGATGGCTGCGAAGAACCAGGCGGTCGCTGCCGGTCGCGCGAAGGCGAACCAGATGACCAAGAACGCGATCTCCTTCGGAACCGCGAAACTGAACCAGGCTCAGGCTAAGGTTGCGAACAAGATGGGTGCGATGGCGGTAGGTACACAGGCTGGCGCGCCCGTGATGGTGGGTCCCAAAGGTGGTAACTTCAGGTTGAACGCCAAGGGTCAGCGCCTTCCTATGTTACCCGTGGCTTAAACAACAAACTGAAACCCCTTGAGATTTTGTGGCTCGTAGACGACGAGCTGATATAATTTCCATGTACAACCAAACATCCTATTCAAGAAATAAACGCTATTGAGTTCAACGATAGCGTGTCCAGAATTCCTTGCATAGAGACCGTTTGATACAAAATCCTTGATTGGATTCTTGTCTGAATTATACACTGAAGCCTTCATGGTATCTTCCATGTCTGTGTCCACTTTAACACGAAACTTTGGTTCGCGGTCAGTCGACATTTTGAGATTGGAATTAAACATCGGTAAGAGTTCATCCTTTGTCATGGATTTACCAAAAATCTCAACACTCTGTTCTACGACGGAATCGATAATCATATTTTCCAATTTACGCAAAGACTCATAAAAACTCTTCATATAACTATCATCTTCGTCATACCCTTTCACAGCGAAATCAATGTTATACTTGGTGGGACCCACTTCAGGTGTGAACCCGGAAACACCAAAGGGCATATACATGCGAGGAAACTGTACACGAAACGGCGTTCCCTGTTTGGTCGTGATGACAATTTTACGATTGTTATATTTGTTGATCTGAAGGTTTTCGATCGCTTTTTCCATGTCTTCTTCTTTCTAATCTACCCATCTAAACTTTAAGCTGAACAGGCTACACAATCAGGCTCTAGACTGAACTGGATTGGTCGAGATTTGGCTTTGGATCTCAGGTAGTACATGCCAGTCTTGAGACCAGCCTTCCACGCGTACATGTGCATCGAGGAGAGCTTCGACATCGTGGGACTCTCCACGAAAAGATTCATAGATTGAGACTGGTCAATGAACCGCCCACGGTCAGCCGCCATATCGATGATACACTTCTGACTGATTTCCCATACAGTTTTGTAGAGATTCTTGATATCGTCTGGGATGTCCAAGATGTTCTGGATGGAACCACCAGCCTTCACCATGAGATCCTTCATCTCCTTAGACCAGAGACCAACCCTTTTCAGGTCATTGACGAGGTGTTTGTTCACCACAACAAACTCACCAGCGAGTGTGCGTCGGAGGTAGATGTTTGTCGTATAGGGTTCGAAGCATTCGTTGTTACCCAAGATCTGAGCCGTGGAAGCAGTGGGCATGGGAGCCATGAGAAGACTGTTCCTGAGACCCTTGGTCTTGACACGTTCACGCATCGCGTCCCAATCGTACCGACCACTGAACTTCGCTTCACCTTCCCACATGTCGGGTTGAAGTACACCTTGGGACGCGGGAGACCCCTCAAAACTCTCGTAAGACCCATCCACCTCAGCCAGCTCCGAGCTCGCTTCAAGGGCTGCGTGGTACATAGTCTCGAAAATTTGTGCGTTCATGGTGCGTGACTCCTCACAGTCGAATGGAAGTCCACATAGGATGAATACATCGGCAAGACCCTGGACACCCAAACCAATGGGGCGATGCTTCATGTTGGAACGCCTCGCAGTCTCCACTGGGTAGAAGTTACGGTCGATGACGCGGTTGAGATTTTTCGTGACGGTCTTAGTGACCTCGTGGAGTTTCGCGTGGTTGAAGGTCTTCGTTTCCTTGTCCACGTACTTGGGGAGAGCAATAGAAGCTAGGTTGCACACGGATGTCTCATCCTTGTTGGTATACTCTATGATTTCGGTGCACAAGTTGGAACTCTTGATCACACCCAAGTTCTTTTGGTTCGACTTGGAGTTGCATGCATCCTTATAGAGCATGTAAGGCGTACCAGTTTCCGTTTGAGACTTGAGAATAGCCTTCCAAACATCCGCTGCAGGGACAGTGGTGTTGGCGAGACCCTCCTCCTCGTATTTGGTGTAGAGAGCTTCAAACTCCTCACCATAACAATCTGAGAGACCTGGTGCCTTGTCGGGGCAAAAGAGAGACCAGTTACCACCCTCCTCAACCCTCTTCATGAAGAGATCAGGGATCCACATAGCGGAGAAAAGGTCACGACAACGCGCTTCTTCATCACCTTGGTTGAGACGCAGTTCGAGAAATTCCATGATGTCCGCATGCCATGGCTCGACATAGACCGCAATAGATCCCTTGCGTCGTCCAGCTTGGTTCACGTAACGTGCAGTGGCGTTGAAAACCCTAAGCATGGGGATGATACCGTCAGATTGACCATTTGTACCCCTAATTCGAGACTTATTCCCGCGAACGTCATGGATATGCATACCGATACCACCCGCCCATTTACTGATCTGGGCACATTCCGTCAAAGTCTCATAAATCCCGTTGATTGAGTCGGATTTATTTGCGATGAGAAAGCACGAAGACATCTGGGGTCTTGGTGTTCCCGCGTTGAATAGGGTTGGTGTGGCGTGAATGAAGAGACCTTGAGACATCTTATCATACGTATCCAGAACAGCGGGGATATCTTTACCATGAATACCGATCGATACACGCATGAACATATATTGGGGTGTCTCGATCAATTTCCCCTCTACGCGTTGGAGATATCCCTTTTCTAGGGTCTTGAGACCGAAATATCCAAAGTCGAAATCTCGATCACCCTTAATTTCATCCTTCACCTGTTGTGCGACTTCGACGACTTCATCTGTGATAATATTAGCCTTCTGAAGTTTCTTCATGGCGAGGTGGAAGTTGTTGGGGCACACCTTTTGAATGTTACTGGCGATAATCCGTGTCGCCAGAATTTCATAATCAGGGTCGACGGTGATCATACCCACACAGATTTCAGCGGAGAGGATATCAATTTCTTGGGTGGTGATGTTATCATACATAGATGAGAATACCTGCTGTGCGACTTTGGAAGAATCGCAGTTTTCGGAGAGCCCATACGTTAAGTTCTTGATCCTATTGGTGACGTTATCGAATTTCATATCCTCAATACGACCTGAGCGTTTAATGACCCTCATATATCTAAGTTTCCAGTTTTATTTTTAACTTATTTCTTGCAGCTCAAATCCGAACTACGAACAGTGGCAGTTCCAAGTGTTTCCATTCTGCGGTCGGGTTGGAGGAGGTATGTGTTCACGTAAAAAGATCCTTCCTCACCAGCTTTGGTCACTGGGGCATACGAACCGACGAAGCAGGAGGGTGGGTCGCATGGTATCATGTCAATCGTGTCAGGACCTTTACTGTATGCTTTATCAAACTCGGCGTATTTCGTCATTTACTATTTACACAGTTTTTTTTTCGAGCAGTATATTAAATGAGTAATCTTCACCTGAATTCTATGAAGCAGTGTGAGACACCATTGAATACACTCTTCTTTTCGGAATTTAACAGAAACATTCTTCAGCGTGGGATTCGTCAGACGTTTAAGGATCGTACTGGTATATCCATTGATTACCAAAATCCAGATGATCTCTATGGTATCATGCGCGTGGTCTTCATCAACAACTCTGGTGACCACCAAAGGGATGTGAACAAACAGGTCAAGGCGATGAATACTCGTGTGATAGAAACCGCCCTGTCGCAGATTCAGACGGGTGTTTCCCAATACATCGCTTATGTGAATGACATAGACACCACGAGTATACCACTCGACCAACCCATGAACACGAGTACCTCCGGAAAAAAGTTGGGATACAACAACAAGATTGGTATCAATTAAAGATTATCAAACAAGAAACAATAAGTGACATGAGTCTCAATTATTACAGGGATGAAACTAAGAAAGTGTGTAAATCTAAGGGTTGGGACCGTGCCCCTGTAGATACGGTATGGCTCTTACTTTCAGAAGAAGTTGGTGAACTTGCATCAGCTATTCGACAGTACAAGAAGATGTACAAGAAAACGAATCTGAAAAAGGAGAGAGGGACGGATGTGATGATGGAGATGGGTGACGTATTTAGTTACCTGTTCCAATTGGCTCACATGTTGAATGTTGATCTAGATATGATGTGGGAAACACATCGATATAAGATGAACGATAAAAAATATAATCTGGCGTAATAGTAATTATGAGTAAGTTTATGCTCAAAGACGAAGACGCGATAAATGATGTCAACCCATTTGTCACACGTGATTTTTCCCTTCCAGGTGGTGTGAGACAAACGGGGGGTTATGATTCTTTTTCTAAGCCAACACCTGTCGATGGTATAGTTGGAGCCGACGAGAGTGTGTATTGTGATTATGCACTATGTGAAACGGCGAAGGGTCCTTCGACTACATTCACCGAGATCCACCCCAGAAGGAATATCGATCCCGGTTTCACTTGTAAACCACCACCTAAACGTGTGAAGGTTGGAGTATCTCAGGAACAACGTGTGCCGTATGGTGGTATTGCGATTATCGTGGCGTCTATAGCTCTCGTTCTATTATACTCAAAACGTCTGTGAAATATTCGAGGCGATCCAACTTGGTACACTCCTCGATAGAATAGTGGATAAACTTTTTACATAATTTAATGATATACTCTCTCTGCCAAGCACTCTTCATGTTAATAATGGGTGGCTGGAAGCTGGGATCTATAATTTTAGTCGCGTGTGCGAGACGAATGTACAACCGAATATCTCGGTTGTAGGATAGGATATTTTCGAGAGCCAATTCAGCCATTCGCTGCCGCACCTCAATCGTTTTGGTAACCATGATTTCTAAAAACTTGAGGTAGGTGATGGTATGTTTTTTACTCTGAAAATATTCCCAATCTGCTAGGGGTTCAGTGTTCATATAGTCTGTAAAAGTCTCATACCCTTTACCACGAACAAAAGATTCGTACACAATTTCAACGTAAGTGAGGTCGGATTCAACATCATGTACAACTTTTGCGGATTTAAAGAAGGAGGTCATATACGAATATAAAGAATAATCTCTTTAAACACCTAAGTTGGTAAAAGCCTTGTTCCAATTTTATGAACCAATGTACACAAGTATCGCAAACAATTCGTTTTCCTATCTACTCACGATAGATGAGTTTAGGAATGCTTTACCTGTTGAACTGAGACCATCGTGGATTAAAATCACGACAATCACGATGATTTCAAATTTTATCCAACAGATTGATATCAAACGTCTTCGAGCCATATTCGAAGACATCGGAACGTATAAGATGAAGCGTTGTGGACCAGATTCCGAGACCTCAAGGGGTTTCGAATGGAAGCTCAAACCGACAACCTTTTATAACCAGGTTACATTGACGTATCACGATTCGTACAGTACTAAATCTGTAAAGGTTTTCCCGAATGGAAGTATTCAAGTCGCTGGATGCTGTGATATCTTTGACTGCAAGCGCATCATCACCCAACTCGTGTACATATTTAAGACTTTTCTCAATTTGGATGTGAACATACCCCTTGATTCGTTTAGGGTCGTGATGATCAATTCAAACTTCAGTCTCAACCATAACGTCAATCTCATCAAAGTTACCAACTGGTTTGAAAGGTACAACGACATATTCAAAGTATCATTTGAACCAGATAGGTATTCGGCGGTGAAAATTAAGTTCAAACCCGCTCATGATATGAAGGAGATTACGTGCAGCATATTCAGTACAGGGAAGATTATCATCACAGGCGCAGAGACCCTTAAGGAGATTGCATTCGCCTACAATATCATCAATCAACACATAAATGAAAATGATGAAATCAGGGTGTCTCGTACAGCTGAGACTGATGTATTTGATATCTTTTTGGGGTACAAATGTGATCCTCTCGTTAAGCACCTAAAGGAAAAGGGTTTTGAGTCATGGACCAAAACAATTACCAACCGACAAATTAATTTCTAAATTTATAGTAATAAAGATGTCTCAACGACTTGGCATGGCTGATGGGCGCTGTTTCACGATTAATTCGTCAGCCCAATTGTTTAACAACTATGTGATGAAGGAGAATGGTATCACATTCGAGGATAACTATTCTTATAGGCAGCTTCTCCAGAAGCAGGGACCCGAACTCCTTTCCAAGGTCCAAGAGCAGCAGGGTAGGGAGAATTGCAAGACTTGTGATAAACCACTTCTCGCAGTTCCCGATATTTATTAGGTGAGCTAAATGACGAAAAAAACTTTACACTTGTACTCTAAGAATGTCCACGTGTTCTATATGTCTAGCTGATGTCAGGTCGACGAGGAAGAATTCGCCGATTCGCTGTGGTCATATATTTCACACACACTGTCTTGAGAGGTGGAAGGAACAGGGTAAAAACACATGTCCCACATGCAGACGGGTATTTGATGTTTCTCAATTTAAGGTGGAAGTTAGGATACATAATAACCACACAAACACGTCAAATGTTGTATCCTTGAATGATGAATCAATGTTATCCGTATTGGATTTGTTCGATATATCCTTTGATATAGACAATCTTCCAGACCTAGACAGTATCCTTTCAGACCTTGGGGTTTCCCTTTCCGACTTTGATTCCTCGGTCTTTAACACAGAATGAACTACAATATTTGTCATAGTTTAATTCACTGTACTTCCTTGAAGCCGTACGAGGGTCTTTAATCACCTTACCATTAGCGTCACCGAGTAATGGACCAGTAGCCCAACCACGCTTGTGACTGAACACATTAGCATTGAACACTATACGTTTTCCGACAGTAAACTTTCCCGCCTTTTTTATCCTGTATTCGGGAATCTTGAAAAATGCGGCAACAGACTTGATTGTATCACCCGGTTTTATTTTGTACTCCACAACACCGTGTTGTTTGTAAAAATGAAAATCACCCTGACGAATATAGTTTCTGGGTCTACCAGAGGACACAAACATCATAATTTTGTAGTACCCCTTTTTACACTTTTTATCTCCATCGACTTTGTATATCGACTTGGGGTTATCCGAAATAACGCGCTTTGGGAGATCGTCGCACTTTGTATAATTGTGTGGGGTATTCGATAAACCCGAACGGTCACCTGGTATAGATTTTTGCCAGCGAAACGCTGCATAACTACCTACCGCATACGCATAACAGTTGTTACCGGTAATACCCTTATTACTCCCCCAACGACGGTTTGTAAATTTACTCTCTGATCCACTCAGAGGAAGATCCTTAGTTTTAGACATCTGTCATTTACAGAGAAAAAAATATCAGTATGTAATAAATGTTTGGTAATATCCTCAAGTCCGAAAACAAGTCTGATATGATTCGTGAACTTCTCATCTTCGTCGTTTCGATTCTCATCAGCACGTTCATTCTTCGCCTCGTGTGGAACTCCTCGCTCGTGAAGCACATCACCGTGCTCAAACCCATCAACAGCATGCTCGATGCTTTCATCCTCTCTGTTTCTCTTCGTGTAATCAGCGGTCTTGATCGTTAAATATTTACACACGCGTGTTCAGTTAATCATCCCATTTATAAACATTTATCCATGTATTATAAATGCCATCGACAGTATTCACTATCGGAAATAAGAACGTCACACTCAAATACACCAGGAAGATGCCCCGTGGTGAAGTTGAACGGATGAAATCATTCGTCACAAAGGGTGGGACGACACTGGTCAAAACCTCAAAGTTTAAGATACTCTCTGTAACTGATGATGATACTAAACGGGTCTTTAAGGTCGTGCTCTAACGACACCGGGACGTTTTTTAGTTTTTGCCTTCTCTGCTTTTAGAATGGCGACTGCTTTCGCTTTAGCAGCCTCTTTGTTTACGGGAGATTGAAACATCTTTTTGGGTGGTACAACGGCGACCTTGGGTTTTTCGGGCTTGGGTGCAGGGATGACGAGTGGTGTAGTCTTGTAGCCAGTGAAGAAGGGTTTGGAGAGAACATCCTCGAAGCTGATCTCGACAGACTTATTTCCTCTCAGTCTATAGTTTTTCACAGTGTTCGACTTACCCACGAGGTAATTTGGAGGTAAAAGGTTTTCAATGAATGTTTTCACTACACGCTCCGTCCGTGTCCGTGGTTGACGAATCATGTTGTGTATGGAGTTCAAGAAAAAATGTAAATCGTAGTGTTTGTCAGACTTTCTTGAGATACCAATGTTCTTGTAGTTGTTGGTATTGATAAGGGGATTCTTAATTCTCGGAAAGACTGAAAACCCAAAATCGATGATGACAGCTTCAAAACCCGCATTGGAAATGGTATACCCCATGATTTTCATGTCTTTCACAGGAACTGGTCGGATGAGAATATTTCCACCGTGGAGATCATGGTGACGAAATCCCGGATACTTCTTTTGGATACGATACAGGTTATAGATGACTTGCACCATGACCGATTTCATGGCGGAAAGAGTGGGTTGAGACAGTATCCATTCCTTCAACTCCTTACCCTTGACGTATTCGCTGTAAATAACATCCTTCTTGTCACATGTCTTGTAGAGGTACATCTTGGGAATCCCAAAACCCTCCAACTTTTTCGCGATGGTAAACTCCATCTTCGGGTTTATTTCTCCGAGAGCCCTTTTAAACTTTGCGAGTGGTATGTTATTTGTCTTCTCACTCAATGAAGGAGTTCTAATTTCTTTATAGACGATGTACTTTTCACACCCGTCATCAATGCATCCACGATACACCTTACCATACTGACCCTCGCCAATTTTCACAGAACCCTTGGTCATGGTTCCATTCTTCTTTTTCAACCAAAGGTGTGACGCGGGGGCACACGCCTTCTTACCCCTGAGAAGTTTCTTCACCTGAGTGTTCATGTTACTATTACAATACATAATTTTGGAGTTTTCCTACATGTTCCCAATAATGATCTTCTGTAAGAATGCCGAGTTTTCTGAGACGCATGTAATGTTTCACGACCAGTTCAATGTTTGATCTCACCCACCTAATCGTTTCTAGATTGAGTTTTTGATTTTTATGAATATTCATACACTCACCTTCATGAATAACTGCGTAACACGCGCTACACCCCTTGTTAAAAACCCGTGTATCCCGACTCACACACGCCTCGTCGAGGTCGCATGCTCCATCTCCGAACCACCCAACAATTCCCGGACCAAAATCTTCATATGTAGCATTTTCGTGTTTCAAGTTCATGAAAACATCTTTTGTTATGGTTCTCGGGATACATTTATCACACCTAAACGTATCAATTTTTATCTGATCATCGAGTTTTAATTCTGATTTCAGGTCCATGAGTTCGATACTCATTATACTATTCGTAAGATGATTGTTTCAACTTACGAGTAGGGGTGATTTTGGAAAGAGTCCAAAAGACTCGGAAGACAAGTTCTACGAACTTGGTTTTTTTTTACTGATCATCAACTTCATCCTCCTCAATCTCATCAACTTCCTCCTCTTCCTCATCAGGGAGGTTAAGACCCTGGAAGGCAAAGGAGGGGAGCTTGGCGGACTTCTCGAAGAGAACCTGCTGGAGGCGGATCGTCACACCGAACTTGTTATCGATAAACCAGATCTGGTTGAGGTCAATGATCGCCATGCACTTCTGACCCTTCTCGACAGTATCAAGGGAAACCATCTCGCGGTTCATGGTGTAGCACTCCGGAACAAACGAACCATCAGCCTTGGTTAGAACCTTAAGCTTGAGGGTAGCTGGGTACTGCTCCTTACCGGGACGAACCATGGGCTTGTAGAGAGCCTCCTTGAGTACAGCGACGTTAAACTCCTTACCGAGCCATTCCTTCGCATTCGCGGCGACAGTGTTTACGATGATATCATCGAGCTCACCAAGCTTCTTGTGAAGCTCCATCGCCTCGGCGTTGTCTGGATCGAAAGAGAGGTCAAGGGAATAGGAAGTGCGTCCGGTAGCCTCGTCGGTGTAAGCACTCAGACCATAAGGAGACCGCATGAAGGGAAGTTGAACGTAGAGTTTTTTGTTGTCGCCCGCGTTGAGATAGACGGCTTTACCGCCATTTTTGTTTTTACGAAGTTTCGAGAATTGCACAGAAGTGGGAGAAAATTCGGAAGCTTGTTGGATAGAGAGCGACATTGTTTGTTGGTTATATCTTTACAAGGTGGTTCGACTTTAAGTAACTTTTTTTCTCAATATATGTCATAACTAATCATGGGTTTCTTTAAGGACTGTGGCTGTGGATGCAAGGGTAAAAAGCAACAAGACAAATTTGTAATCTCCATTATTTCGGCGCTCACATTCTACGTGATCGCCAATCCTATGACCTTCCGATTCGTCAGGGGAATCTTGGGTTCGAACATCGCTTCGCCGAACGGGTGTCCCACTACATTTGGTCTCGTCGTTCACTCGATCGTGTTCATGTTCGTCGTATGGGGTATGATGAACATAAAGAAGGAAAAGCCATGTGCGTGTGGTTTGCGTAAGCGGGAGAGGGCGGCTGGTACGAAGGTCGTAGTACCACCCATGTCGGAAGCCCCGTCCCCAAAGCCCGATTTCAAAGAACCCGAAATCCCAAAGGTTGATACCGGAAAGGTTTTGGAGTCGTTTGAAATTGGTGTAGACGGCGGTTTATTTAATTAAAACTCTTCATCGAATGCGATAGTATTTGAGTCATCATCCATTTTACCGTAATCACCCACCCTCTTTTCAAAAAAGTTCGTCTTACCATCGAGACTTATGTTTTCCATAAAGTCAAAGGGATTTTTGGATCCCCAAATCGGTGGCTGACCAATTTGTTTGAGAAGGCGATCAGACACGTATTCGATATACTCGGACATTTTATCAGAGTTCATACCGATGAGATTGCACGGAAGTGCGTCTATGATGAAATTCTTTTCAATCGCGACAGCCTCCTTCACGATAGAATGAATAGTTTCAGTTGTTGGTTTGTTTCGAAGCATTTTGAATAATTCAACAGCAAACTCCTGGTGAAGACCCTCGTCCCGGGATATAAGCTCGTTACTAAAACAGAGACCGGGCATGAGACCCCTCTTTTTCAGCCAGAATAGAGCACAGAAACTCCCCGAGAAGAAAATACCCTCCACACACGCGAACGCGAATAGACGCTCCGCGAAGGATCTGGATTTCGTGTCGAACCATTTCATAGCCCAATTCGCCTTATTCTGAATACACGGAATAGTTTGGATGGCTTCGAAGAGTTGCTTCTTCTCGACATCATCCTTAATATATTTATCGATAAGTTTGGAATACGTTTCACCATGAACCATTTCATTGTGAGACTGGTACGCATAAAAAGACCGAGCCTCAGATATCTGCACCTCATCCGCAAAATTGTTGTTAATGTTTTCAAATACAATACCATCAGAACCTGCGAAAAAAGCGAGGATGTATTTAATGAATTTTTGTTCATTATTGTTTAGGTTTTTCCAGTCTTCAATATCTTTAGAAAAATCGATTTCTTCTGCTGTCCAATTGGACATTTGAGCCTTTTTGTAAAGTTCCCAAAGATGGGGATGTTTCAGGGGGAACACAGTAAATCGGTTTAATGTCGGAGCTAATATTGGTTCATATTCATCTTCTACGTAGTCTTGAAATTCAAAGTAGTTTCCGACATGACGATCGTCAACAAATATTTGGGGGTAGGTTGTCGCAGATGAACCACAAACTCGCTTGAGTTCCTCCTTGTCTACCATAATTTTCTCAAACTCAAAACCTTCACCCTCACATAACGTAACCGCGTGATCACAATATTGACAACCCTCCTTCGAATAAATCTTAACTTTCATCTGTATTATTATCGATGATTATTTTTTGTTTGAAAACTCTAAGCATGATTGTGCCCTCTGATATAATTCAGGACGATATAGTAAAAGTTTTAGTAAACGAAGATGGTGTCGAAGATGAGATGTATGCTGTCGTCGCCATGAACACTGGTAGAACACTCGGTCTTCATTACCTTAACCCAACCGAATCCCTCTACAAATCTGCATGTGTTTACAAATTGGATAATAGCGAAATGTGTCCAGCCCCTTACGACAGTCTCATGGAACATTATCCCCATGGAACCAAGTTCGAAGACCTGGAGATGAAACGTGTCGACGAAAACCTTTTTTCTTTTTATTCTGAAATTGATATTGAAGACAGTGATAGCGAGATTCACTTTCCGATGAGTGAAAGTGATACGGACTCTGAAATGGCTGATTTTGTAGTTCCAGATAGCGAAGTTGAAGGACAGAACATATTACCCCCTGACTATGCTTCGATCGATAAGGAGTGGAATGAATGGAATCCATCTACATCAGGAGCGAGGAGTTTCAAGGAAACGATTGATTTAATCGAAAATCGAGTCAGACGCCTAAGTGGTAATGCGTCATAAGTAAATAAATAAAAGGTTCGGTGAGACCAAAAGAAATGCTGGCAACTATATGGTCTCAAGTAGACAACCTATTACCCAAAGAAAATGATGAAAAGCCGGTGAATACCAATATTTGTCGTGAATGTTCAGGAATTAAACTTATTACCAGAGAGGGATTACCGACATGTTCAGACTGTGGTCTCGTAGACTCGTATTTTGTTGATGATACAGCGGAATGGACGAGTGGGATGAACGATGACGGTAAGGTGAACGACCCGTCGAGGTGCGGGAATCCAAATTCAAACCCTGAACTCTTTTCCCAACATTGGGGGAAGGGGACAGTTATCTCAACACATCATGCATCGACGTACGAAAACAAGCGCATGGCGAAAATCAATTTTCACATGTCCATGAATCACAAGGATCGTTCGCTGTTTCATGCGTATAAGGATATAGATGAGGCGTGTCATACTCTACCAGAATCAATTCTCAAAGATGCAAAAATGATGTACAGGAAATTCAACGAAGAAAAATTGACTCGAGGTGCGGTGCGTTTGGGTATCAAGGCGAACTGTGTGTTGTATGCGTGTCGTCTCGCTAAGCACCCACGGACGACGAAGGAAATTGCGGATATGTTTGGTATCCAGTCTAAGGATATCAGTCGTACGACACAAATGTTCAAAGAGGTGATAATGGGCATGACTGAAAAGAATTATGTCACGAAGTCGTTTGATGTGATGAATCGGTTATTGAATTCTTTCGATGTGACCCGTGAAGAGAGATTACAGTGTAACAAAATGTGTAACAAGATTGATGATTGTGTGGATTTGATGAGTAAAACACCGAATAGTGTTGCATCGGCAATCATTTATATAGTGTTAGGGGGGAGGGTGAAAAAAAACACATTGTGTGAAAAATGTTCCGTGTCTGTTCCAACACTGAATAAAATAGAGACAATCATAAAAAAACACTTAGAGCATAAATTGTAATAGTACTTAAATGACGAAGTTGTTCCTCGCAACACCGTGCTACGGTGGTTTGTGCTTAGAAAAGTACATGACGAGTATCATTAAGCTTCAGCTCCTTTTAATAAAAGAAGGTATCCAAATGTACATCGATACGACCGAAAACGAATCTCTCGTCCACCGCGCCCGTAACGTATCCGTCGGTCGTTTCATGCAAAAGACCGATTGCGACTATTTCATGTTTATCGATGCCGATGTTCACTTCGACCCGGAAGCAGTCGTGCGTCTCATCAAGTCCGGACACGACCTCTCCGTTGCGTGTTACCCCAAAAAGGTTGTGATGTGGGATCAAGCTGCAAACGCCATCAAGAGGGGTGACGAACGCGATATGTCCATGCTCTCTTCCAGTCTCGTAATCAATTTTGGTGCCCAGAATAGACCCGTCGTGAATGGGTTTATAGAAATTCTCGATGGACCAACCGGATTCATGATGATCAAACGTTCGGTATTCAAAACACTCGAGGAGAAGTTTCCCGAATTGTGGTGTAAGAACGATCACCAAAACAGGGATTTTGATGATTATCACGCAGCATTCGATTGCATGATCGACCCAACCAACCGCAGATACCTGTCGGAAGACTATGCGTTCTGTCGCCGATGGCAACAAGCCGGTGGTAAGATTTACGCAGATGTAAAGACAACCCTCGGACATGTAGGAAACTTGCCCTTCAGTGGATGCCTCAACGATAGGCTTAAGGCTTAGACATGATAAGTATCCATGAAGTTAGCTACTATTTTAGTGACCCGATCCTCCTCGTGTCATGTGAAGACTTTACACAGCATTCTCAAGATTAACATGAAGTGTCTTCGAGGTGGTTTCGATAATCAGATTGTATACGTAAACGATGACCCATATGATAAAGCGGACATTGTTCAGAAATATATGAAAACACATGAACGTATCGTTTTTATCGATTTTGGTATTAATTTGGATGATGAATCTATCAATCAGATTTTCGAAAAACATGAAACTGTTGGGTGTTTGGTTTTCCCAGGTGTGAAAAATGGAATTGACTGGAATACTTTCAAAGCGAAAGTAAAGGAAGGTTCCACCGAACCAGTGACTCAAATGGGACTTAATTTCGATACAGAGGTTGGGATGAAGATTCATGAAAATATTTATCGAGTAACATCCACCCAAGCTCGTGCATGGTTCATGAACACTAAGAATGTCATCAAGACCATCAAAGATAAAAGGACTGGAAACTATAAGATTTTTCCCAAAATGTTTGAGAAATTTGTTGAACAGGGTGTACGAATTTATGCATTTACAGCAGCTAAGTTGACGATGACTTACACACATGAATGCGTAAGTAACATTCTTAACGCAGCGGGTGTAAAAGTAAATTAAAGTTTATACCCGAACAGTAAACATGTCTATAAAGCCGGACTCCCCGCTTTACAAATATGTCGTGAGTTTTATACACACTACTTGGGGAAGTAAGGATTATTTTCCGGGTCCCCAACCTATATCCATCGAATATAAACACTTTCCAATTTTAAAAAGGGGAAATTATGTTGTATGTGAAAAAACGGATGGTGAAAGATACATGATGATTGCCGTTATGTTTGAAGGAAAAAAGAAGTGTGTATTCGTGAACAGAGCGTTTGATATGTTTGAAGTTCCGATCAATCTGAAGAAGAATGTATATGACGGAACTATATTGGATGGGGAACTGTATGAAAATACACTCATGGTGTACGACGCTGTGCGTGTAGCGGGTAAATCCGTTTGGGATCTCGATTTATTGCAGCGCCTTGGTTTTGCACTGAGTGTTATCCAACCTGTTATTTACATGAAAACGGATAAATATCGACTCAAGTTGAAGACATTTTATGCGATGGATAAATTTAGGGAGTTTCTCGATGAACATTTACCAACAGTGAATCAAGAAACTGATGGACTCGTATTCACACCCGTGAATGAACCGGTGAGAATAGGAACGCATGAGACGATGTTCAAGTGGAAACCACAACAGAAGAATACTGTGGACTTCCTAATGAAAAAGGAACCGACGAGGGAAATGCCCGGGCTTAAACCGGGTCCATTAGCTTGGAGGCTATATGTACAAGAGAAGGGGAAGTTGTACTTTGAGAGTGAAATTCCATTAAATAGGATCGCTGATGAACCATGGTTTGAAGATGGAGCCATCGTAGAGTGTATGTACATAACATGGGACGAACCTATGTGGTGGAAACCAATCAAGCGACGCAGGGATAAGACATACCCCAATAATCGTAGAACGTTTTATCGAACGATCGTGAACATCAAGGAGAACATTCAGATGAAGGAGTTTTTAGATTGTATACCATGAAATAATATCCAGTCTCTTCCGGTAGCTCACATTCATTAATAGTATCATCATCTATCAAAAACCATTTATCCTTTCTCTTTATCAAACTCACATAATGTCCATCATACTGGTGACCTAAATGAACCGCACTCGCCACCAAATTATATTCATTTTCGTTAATGAGTATTTTTTCGATTATTTGAATATGACTCTTTGTGTCAAAAGAAATCATCAACACCTTGGGAAGTTTAGAGAACATCATACGGGTCGTAGCCACGTGATGCACTTTACCGTCAGTATCCTCAAAATTTTCGAGTGTGTTCCACTCTGTACTTTTAGAAAGCATCTTAGTCATATCTTTTCCATCCGATGTTATCAAATGAATACTAAAATCCTCTTCATTCGATGATTTTCCTCCCGGCCAAATGGTTTCTTGTGTCTTTTTCCCGTATAACCAGTGTTTGATCTCAGGTACCGACGTTTCAAGAATATCTATGATACATAATACAGCCTCCTGAATATCATGTTGTTCATTCATCCGAAAACGAGGAAATGAAGCTCTGAAGTGTTCAAGGAGTGGAGATAGAGTGATCGACTCACGCCCATTTGTCCAATACACTTTTACCAAGTCTGAATACGCTCGGGTAAATGCACAATCACCTTTGTATGAATTTTTAATAAAGTAATTCGTCAAGTCTGGAATATGCATCAGACATTGAATGGCTGTATTAAAATAACAAGTGTTTCCGTGATTTTGGAAACCTTTCATTAAACTTTGTGTATAAAAAAGGCTTAAGTAAAAGGCGCGATGTGTAAATGTTAAGAAAAAATGAACATTCAATCTATCACCGAGAAAGTCAGCGCCGTATTCGAAGCTCATAAGAATGAGGAACATATCGAAGTTGAGATACGTCTCGGTAAACACAATGGTTCTCTCTTCGATACAAACGTCGGGAAAGAAACTTTCGAACGTGTGTTGAAAGGGTTGAAGAAATACGATGGTTGGGAAAGTGTGAAGACGACAACAACTGACGTGTATTACGACGACACCAACAGTGTTCGTATTTCATCTGATGAAGATACCGGTGAACAGACGATGATCCAGAAGATTAAAGTTATCAAGGAGGATTTCAAATGCGAACCCCTTGATGTTCGGTTCAGTATCTCCAGAGAAATTCCAACGATCGGACAATATGAGATGGATCGCAAAAGAAATAAGTTTCGTCACTCTTTTGTTCGCAAGAATTTGAGTATCGATATGACCATTTCGACAGGAGACACTGTCGATATGGACGCAGAGGACGCGTCATCCTATCAAATTGAATTGGAAATTATCAAACCGGGTGATGTAGCCTCATACAATCAGCTCTTCAACATTCTTCATAAGATTAGTGATCTTTCAAAATTAATCTGATGTGTATATAATGCTATACCTGATATTAACTCTCATAGTTTTGTTTATGTTATACGAAAAAAGAAAAGTTACAGATGAAGTCGACAAGTCAACAAATTTTCATTTAAGCAATGGTATGTCAAAGGATACATACACTCTCATGCACACAGATGGCTTGAGTAAGGAGGATTTAAAAAAATTTGTTGAAATGGAGGATCAGTTTCTAGAATGTGAAAAGTCTTCAGTGTCTACGGGTGTCCCTGAAATAGTTAAAGCTACCGTTTTGTCTAATAAAATTAAAGAAACATTTCCAAAATACAACTTTTCGTATCACACGATTCATTTAAAACAAATCGCAGAACCAAACAAAATCGTAAATACCAAAATTACGGATCAATAGCGTTTAATATGTTAAATAGATTCCATAAAAGCATTTTGTGCTTGGCACTATCTATGTCGTTATAGCGATCAATCACACGCATGATGAGTTTGTTATCATCCTCTTCACTCTCATCACGTTTTAGACCACTTACTCGAATATAGTCGGCTGCGACATAAATCATAGCATCTAGGAACTCTTCGCGCGCCATATGAAGCCAGGAATTCACTGGAGTTCCCCAGTCCCTCGTATCATCGTCGACCCTGACACCGTGGTTATATTTTCTCAACCCGAGCTCGAGCCGTCCGGTTAACTCTGCCAGAATTCCCATTTGTATTCATATTAGCTCTAAACTTTAACCAATATTTCCTATACGCCGCCATCCTCTTATCAGTGGGCTTTTTCTTCTGGTTTACCAAATTCGTCATGATGTAATTGGCTGCCGCTCGCTTGTAATCATTTCTCAAGTTAAATGCGACACCCGTCACGTTTATGTTGTTCATCAAGTATTTCTTCTCAAGCTCACGTCGCCGCTCCTTTTTCCACTGACTGACGACAGCCTTCTTAACTTTATCCGCATCTCGTTTAAATACGATACCAGATGCATTTTTCTTGTTGATGAGGTTGAGAGCCGACTTCATGTTCCGCACATCCTGATTAAGGTTTGGTTTGTACCGATTCATCCACGTGACCCCGTAAAGTTTAGCGATATCTCTGCGGATAGAATTCTCATCGACACCCCTCTTCTTCATAGTTTCAGTCTTCTTCACATTGCGCTTAGCAGCTGCTTCGTTTCTGCGCACCTCCATCTTCGTGCGTTTAGGAGGTGGTGGTGGTGGGGGTGGTGTTTTAGCTTTGTTCAGGCGGTTTCGTACCATCTCAATCTTTTTACATATATCCAACTTGGTTTCCTTTTTATTGACTGTGATATCCAGAATCGCCGCAATGCGAATGAGTTCACCTTTGGTCATGCTCCCACACGTTTTTCGACCAACCTTGAATGTCTTATTGGAGCCTGTGAGTGGAACGTTCTTATTCTTGTTCTTATTTCTGAATGTGACATTCTTCTTACCAGTCTTATTCTTAATTCGCGCACAAATCTCACCCTTCGTCGCGGCTCGAGAACCATCCTGGAGTTTGGTTCTAAAGTTCACAACACCCATCCGGCGCGCGAAATCTATGAGTTCGGGTTTCTTCATTCGCGCACACCTCTTATCATCAACCCTCACCGCGTTAGCTTGATTCGTCGTGAGTACACGTTTAGTGTATGTTTTTTTAGACTTGGGCTTGGGCTTGGCTTTGGGCTTGGCTTTGGGCTTGGGCTTGGCTTTGGCTTTGGCTTTGGGTTTCACACCCTCATCAAACACACCAGTCACATTAATTTGATCATCGGAATAAAGATCCCGAACAAACTTCTTCCCAAAATCATAAGCTCTCGCCATGTCCCCGGGATTTTTTGCACCGGATATCTGAACGTTACCACTCGTGGATAGGATAAACTTGGTCTCCCCAAAATAAGCATAAAGAAACGGGGAAAGTTCTGGTTCATAATTGACCCTCGTCATACCATACTTTCGCGCATTCCTCGCAATATCTGTTAAACTCCTGAAAATTCCATTAACCCTGAACTGACCACTCAAATTATTGTATGTGAATTGATTGTAGAAGAAAGGTTGTTTCTCGGTATATTTTTCGACGACATACCTACGAATGAGTTCAGGTTGATTCTCGATGTTAGTTCCAACAAATCCACCAGAGAATCGAATCTTACCGTTTCTATAGAAGTTTACAGTAGCACCCTTGCTTTCAATACCATTACTTAAAGTGAGCATCAACTGCGCAGTGAAGAAGTCCTTATTGATATCCCCCTTAGGACCAGCTTCCCTCGTATGCGAGAAACCTGTCGTAAACTGACCATAAATACCCTTTATCTCCACCGTGTCTACATAAAGACCTTCACCAATGGGTGTTTTGGGTAGAGGCGTTTTCAAGAGTATGTTTTTAATTTTTACGAGAACATCCTTCTGTCCAAAACCAGAATCAACTGTAGCATTGAACATACCGGGATTCAATTTACTTATCTCAAGTGGAATATTCCCATTGGGGACTTCATCAAATTCACGTGCTATATTGTTTATCATTTTTTGATTGTTCATGTTCAAATCATCGAACTCATTCTCAAATGGAGAGTTGTTTTCAAATTCCTTGAACGCACCTTCGTATGTTCGGTTATTGACCAGGTTTCGCTGAAGGCGTTCAGGGAACTGTACCTGACGAGGCACTGGTCTGACCTGTCGTGGTGGTGTGCGCATGAATGACGTACGTTCTCGTTCTCGGTCAGCTCTCATTAGTTCCATTTCAAGTTCCCTCGCGAACTCATTATTTGAGTTAGAGTTAGAGTTTGGAGTTTGAACTTCCACACCAGATTGCCGAACAAATTCTCGGACACTCTGGCTCATATTACTATTGGTTATTATTTTTTTTAAAAATCCTTGGTGAAACCGAAACCCTCCTCGATCACATCGAGCCCAAATACAACCGGCTGTCTTGGGTATGTTCTACCCTTGTAAGTGACCACTTCTTCACGCACTTCGATGTCTCTCGCACTAAATGGTCCGGCGTAAAAGTCCTGATTAAACTTCGGCTTTCCGAGGTTGTTTGCAATACAATGCTGGTTGAAAATCTGGACGAACAATGTCTGAGGAACAAATAGGTCATCACCGTAGGTAATCAGAGTCGATTCCAGGAAGTTTGTAAGTGTACTCGCAACCATAGCTACCTGTTTCTGGATGAGCTTGAAATATGGGGGTACGACGTTCCAGATATCTCTATTCCTGTACTTGTTCGAGTAGTCCAGGTACGCACGGACACACTTAAGAAGAATCACAGGCATCTCGCGGTCGAGCTTCTCATCGAGTTGGGGATCAGCCTCTCTGACCTGTTTAGTAAAGTTCCACGGGAGAATGCGACGAAGAACGGAACCAGAGTTATCTTTCCAGTTTGGAACCTCGTTTCCACCCAAAACCCCTGGGACTTTCCATTCAACCGAGACAGCTGTCTTATTCTTGACAGCTATGGATACATCTTCACCGGATACGATAGACTGAAACTCAGCCTGCTCCAGGGCGAGATCACCTTTCACCTCAGGGGCAATAAACATGAAACAATCCTTAATAGCGGAAAGTCCAAACTTCTTCTCGATGTTATTCGAAAGCGTACCAACATCTTCGTTTTCGTAAAATTTCTTAAAAACCTTGGTAATCAGCGTAGATTTACCCGATCGTGCGATACCCTTGAAGAAAGGGATAATCTGCCACCCGTCGAGATCACCGACGTCGTAACAAAGTCGACCACCCATCACATATGCCCAGTTGCACACCTCATCCTCAAACTTCTGATATCTCAGGACAGTATCAAAATTGGGGGTTGGGATATCCTGCCATTTTTCGATGTGTGAAAAGTCATCAAACTGCTGATCGAAATACTTGCAGGCGATGATGGTAGGATCCAAGCACTTGAAGGCGTTACTCTCATAAGGATAAAAACGACAGTCGTACACACCTCTATCCGGAATCCACTCCTTACCCACAAAAACACCATTCCTAAAAGACCATACATGCCTCCTCTTGCTAATCTCAGGGAACTGGGGATCGATACACTTCGAGATGTTATCAATCACCTCTCTCGCGATAGAACCCCTACTCGTAAAGTTTTTCCAGATATCAAACATACAATCCTTACGTGCGAGAGAGTACACGAATTTGTCGATTGGGAATTTGGGGGACCAAGCACGGGTTCTGTGACCCTCGACAGTCTTAATTTCTTCACAACAATGACCCTTGTATCTACGGTAACCACACTTATACGTCTCCTCGAGGGTAAACAAAAGACATTTTTGAAAAGGTGTAGCTTGCTCAATGTCGTCATCGTTCATCGTAGATGGATCAGAGAAACGTGGGAATTGGGGGTCAATAGTTGGTGTATCGACACGTTCATAAGAAATGTAATGTCTTCGAATGTTTTCGAAACCATCTTCAACATGCAGGATGATGTTGGCGATCCGTTTATCGATGCTCATACCATTAACATCAACGTCGCGCTTTTGGATTTTCAAATTATTCACGTGATTTCTCAATTCGATGATGAAATCTGTATGTCTCTTTTTAAGGTCTCTGATCGACGGTAGATCGATTCTCGAGGGCGAGATAGACCCATACTCATCAAAATAAGAACGATCTATGAATTGCCTATACCCCAGATTACGTGAACTGAAAAAATCTTTCGTGTGAAGATCCCACGTATTTTCCAGTTTGGTCAACACACTCATTATCTGTTCCTCATTCATCGACTGAATTTGCTGTTTATGAAGTTCCGTGAGAGCTTCATACCTGTTGGGTTCCTTATCGATGAAGTGAGTATTTTCCATATTATTGATAATACAATCTTTTCTTTTAATTAGTTTTTCATGTTCTGGAGTTGGGCAAGGATTTTCACCAAAATTTTATTTTGAACTTGCATCTGAGTAGAAATATCTACGAGAGCACTGCATACAGTGTCACCGTTGTCTGTGGCGAAAAGTGTTCCGAGGAGATCAGGTAAATCCACCTCATCATCCTCATCAACCTCGATGATGCTCCCTTCCTCCTCGTCAGAGAATTCGTCTTGTTCAATTTCCCCTTCTTCAATTTCATCAGGCTGTTTCGACATTTGTTGTAGACTGAGAAAAATTGGGGTCGAGAAATGCGCGTTCCCCGGAAATTATTTTCTCTGCTTATAGTACAACAACTCTCAAAATGGCCGGTGGTCTCATGCAACTCGTAGCTTACGGTGCCCAGGATGTTTACCTTACCGGTAACCCTGAGGTGACCTTCTTCCAGGCGAAATACAAGCGCCACACCAACTTCGCGATGGAGAACATCGAGCAGACCGTCAACGGTACTGCCGCCAACTCCGGTCGCGTGTCCGTGACTGTCGCCCGTAACGGTGATCTCGTCGGCGACATGTACATTGAACTCCTCTCCGCCTCCACCGCTGCGACCACTGCCTGCTGGGTCGCCGAGCGCGCCATCAACAACGTTGAGCTTTCCATCGGTGGTCAGCGTGTCGACAAGCACTACCAGAAGTGGTGGCGTCTGTACTCCGAGCTTTACCTCGACGAGTCCAAGAAGGCTGCGTACGGTAAGATGACCACTGGTATCTCCGGTAAGTCCGTCTACCTCCCCCTCTTCTTCTTCTTCAACCGCAACCCCGGTCTCTACCTCCCCCTCATCGCGCTCCAGTACCACGAGGTCCGCGTCGACATCGACCTCGCGTCCGATTTCACCACCTACTGCAACGCCAACACCTTCAAGGTGTGGGCTAACTACATCTACCTCGACACTGAGGAGCGTCGCCGCTTCGCCCAGAAGGGTCACGAGTACCTGATCGAGCAGGTGCAGCACACTGGTGCCGACACCGTCGATGCCTCCGCCACCAAGCAGGTCCGCCTCTCGTACAACCACCCCGTCAAGGAGCTCGTGTGGTGCTTCTCGAACGTCGCCAGCAACCCCAACACCCTGTGGAACTTCACCTCCGCGTCCACTGACGCGAACATCGTTCTCACTTCCAACGTTGAGGGTCTCCAGTCGAACTGCGTGGTCTCCCCCTCGGTCTACGGTTCCCCTCTCCTCGCCCTCGGCGCTGATGGTGGTGACTCCACCTTCACTGAGGATGCCGTCGGTCCCCTCTCCGAGTTCAAGCTCATCCTCAACGGTCAGGATCGCTTCAAGGCTCAGAAGGGCAAGTACTTCAACCAGGTGCAGCCCTTCAACCACCACACCGGTTCCCCCTACCCCGGTGTGTACGCGTACTCCTTCGCGCTCAAGCCCGAGGAGCACCAGCCCACTGGTACCTGCAACTTCTCCCGCATCGACAACGCGCAGGTCGCTGTCACCATGGGTGCCGCCAACGGTGCGACCACCATGCACATGTTCGCCACCAACTACAACGTCCTCCGCATCCAGTCGGGTATGGGCGGCCTCGCTTTCTCCAACTAAGCACCAAGTCTTAGTTTTTTGAGAATATCAATAAAATATAAAAATTCATTTTTAAAATGCACAGTACCAATGCTGTTTAAAAATGATTCCAGATTTGCGAAGTATGTTCATAAACTTGAGGAACTCACTAGGAAACCACCCTTGCGCCGTTCGGCACGGCTAGCAAATAAGCGTACTTAAATATAAGCCTCTCATTATAGATAATGATCAAGAAAGTATTTGACCTTTTTGTTAAAGTGGAAAAACCTCTATTGTGACGTTGGTATTTGAAGTCGTGTAACGAAATTTCAACATCCATCAATTCTATCTATCAGAACAGGGATCATTATGGTGACACCCAAGAAGGCGACGGACTTTTTTAAAACGCATATGCGATATACAGGTTTTAAAAAGGAATTTTGATTAAAGATTTTTAGCACGAGGGTGGCGACTGTATGTTTTAGTCTGTGGTCTATATTTAGATGATTTCCACCATCTGTAACCACCGAAGCCGGCGGATATCATAGACATACAACAAAGACAACAGAGTACTAGAAGTATGATTATTGGGATGAGTTCTCCCATTGCTTCTTCATTTGCTGCGTTCGCGACATCATCTGAACACAATTTAGTAAACGTCTCATCTGTGGTTAATTTCGCCTTTTCAGCGTTTGTTGCGTCTGGACTTAATTTTACATCTCTACACACACGCTTAGGAACCTTAAAATCCTTGGGTATTCTGGGAAGTGAGCGAACATAGTCCGCTGGTAGTGGTATAGGTAGCGCTAACGCCTTAGACACTATGTCCATCTACTGTACTATGAGATTATCTTCCCAATCCCAGAAAATAAAGTCACCAACGGGGATCTTGTGATCATCGGTTACGATACAGCTGACGACGGGGTCTGTTTGTGTAGTCAATTCTGCACCCGGGAAGTCCTTTACCTGGACGTACTTATCACCATCCTTGATATAGTGGGAACCAGTGACATGAACAGAACCTGGGAGTTTGTAATAAGGATCGTTATCATTCTTAATCTTCATCGTAGCCTTGACGACGCTCCCATTTACGAGAACATCACCAAGCTTGAGATCCTTCATGGCGACTTCATCGCCATTTTGAAGCTTCACGAGTGTTTCGGGGGAGAAACACCTGCGGCGACGACGCCCACCGCGGCGGCGCTTGCCTCTCTTGCCTCTCTTACTTTTCTTGGGAGCAGCTTTTTTCTTGTTGAGAAAAAATGCCGCTGCACCAGAGGATGACGAACAACAACACAACAGTGCGACGACACCCACATACATCATGGTGTTATCTTCTTCACCACTCATAGTTATTTATTGTAAAGTAACAAAAAATTTACGGTTGAATTTTATCATCTTCCCAATCCCAAAAGACGAATTCACCCACGGGAATCTTGTGATCGCTTGTAATAAGACAACTGACTTCCCTATCAATTTTAGTCGTGACTTCAGCCCCTGAGAAATTCTTAACCGCCTTGTAGACATTTCCATCCTTGATGTAGTGGGATCCAGTGACGAAAATGTCGCGGTCAAGTTCGGAACTATGAATTTTGTAATATGGGTTGGTTTCATTAAGAATGTTCATGACACCATTCACGATACTACCATTGATGAGAACATCACCAAGCTTGAGATCTTTCATGGCAACTTCATTACCATTTTGAAGCTTCACGAGTGTTTCGGGGGAGAAACAACGGCGCCTAAACATCTTTCCTACACGGCGTCCAATTTTCCTCACACTCTTACGGCGTCCAATTTTCCTCACAGCCTTGCGACGCCCGAATTTCTTTAAACTACGACCAATCCTCCCGCGGATTTTACGGACACCTTTACGACGACCAATTTTCCTCCTTATTTTCCTCCCACCCTTACGACGACGACCAAACATCTTTCCTACACGGCGTCCAATTTTCCTCCCACCCTTACGACGCTTCTTTCTGCGAGGACGACGACGACGACCCCTTATTTTAAGACGTCTGCCTTTCACCGCCGATCGACCCCCTACACCGGCAGCGGCAACGGCACCCGCACCGGTAGCGGCAGCGGCACCGGCAGCGGCACCGGCAGCGGCACCACCACCTGCATCTTCACCTGCATCTTCACCGGCACCACCACCACCACCACCCATTTTACCCAACGCTCCGGTTATTTGTTTCCTGAAAAAAAAGCCCACGATCGCGGAGATGATGGATGATATACAACATACGAGTAATGTCATCATCCAACCTCCACCCCCATCGCCACCCCCTTGTAACTGACCTAGTGGTATAGGACGACTTGCCATTATAATATAGGTTTACATTTTATTCAAGAGGAATTAAATTGTCTTCCCAATCCCAAAAGATGAAGTCACCGACTGGGATCTTATGGTCACTCGTTACGAGACAACAAAGTTCGTCATCAACGATTTCGATGGGTTTAGCCTCGGGTACATCCCGCACCCGAATATACTTACCATTGTATCTTATGTAATGCGAACCGGTTACGAGAATGTTCCCCGGAAGCTTGTAATAAGGATCATTTTCGTTTCTGATTGTCATCACGGCGTCAACAACGCTACCGTTGACGAGGATGTCACCGGGCTTCAAGTTCTTCATGACTATGGTCTTCCCATTTTGAAGTTTGACGGGCGTCTCTGGTGCGAAACACCGACGACGCCTTCTAAAAATGCGCTTTATCTTTCTCCCGACCCTCTTGACAGATCTCCTAGGTTTCCTAAACGCTTTACGGATCGATCTCCTAGGTTTCCTAAACGCTTTACGGATCGATCTCCTAGGTTTCCTAAACGCTTTACGGATCGATCTCCCAGGTTTCCTAAACGCTTTACGGATCGATCTCCTAGGTTTCCTAAACGCTTTACGGATAGCTCTCGTGGGTTTCCTAAACGCTTTACGGACAGATCTCACAGGTTTCCTAAACGCTTTACGGACAGATCTCACAGGTTTCCTAAACGCTTTACGGACAGATCTCACAGGTTTCCTAAACGCTTTACGGATAGCTCTCGTGGGTTTCCTAAACGCTTTACGGACAGATCTCACAGGTTTCCTAAACGCTTTGCTAATAGCTCTTCCACCCGAACGGATTGTACGAGCTGGTTTTGGGGTTCGGGGTGCTGCTGCGACTGGAGCGTCCTCAGCTGGAGCGTCCTCAGCTGGAGCGCCCTCAACTGGAGCGGCTTGTCTACTCCGCCAAAAAGCGAATGCCGCCCCACCACCACCGAGTAAACTCACTGATGAACTTGAGCAGCAACAAGCTGCTAAGAGTATCATGACCATCGCAGAGCTATCATCACCACTCATGGTACATACTATTATATAGTAATTAGATTATTCTTCATGGAACGTTTAACCTTGATTTTGTTGATTAGGATATCTACATTTTCTTGTGTAGGGACGAGGTTATCTTCCCAATCCCAGAAGGTATACTCACCCACTGGGATCTTGTGGTCACTGGTGACCAGGCAATACACGACTGGGTCAACCTTTCCGGTAGGCTTCGCTTCAGGAACATTCTTCACGTGAATGTACTTACCACCATATCTTATGTAATGCGAACCGGTTACGATAATGTTCCCTGGGAGCTTGTAATAAGGGTCGTTTTCGTTTCTGATTTTCATCACAGCGTCAACGACACTACCATTTATGAGGATGTCACCAAGCTTCAAGTTCTTCATAAGTACCGTCTCCCCATTTTGAAGTTTGATAGGGGTTTCGGGGGAGAAACATTTAATTCGGATTTTCTTAATCTTGAATGCCTTTTTAAGCGCTCGCCCCGTCTTTTTTGTACTTCGTGATATTGCTCGCCCCGTCTTTTTTGCACTCTTTCCTATCGCTTTAATAGCCTTTCTACCTCCACGATCGATTGCCTGTGCACCCTTCTTGACCCCCCCGACGACTGTTTTACCGACATTCTTTACAGCGTTGAATGGGTTCAGTCCCTTTGCTATAGCACCAAAAAATGCAGCTACCCTCGACCAAAAGAAAAATGCTAAAATAGCCGGGGTACTCACAGATGATGAACAACTCGACATCATACTAGACATCATCATGATAGGTAACAGGTTAGCCGCCATATTTACCTCTTGCTATAATGTACTGAGAAAAAAAGTACTTAAACATATTGGACGTCTTCACTCTATGTATGAAATTTACACAGATGGGAGTTGTTTAGGAAACCCCGGACGAGGTGGGTGGGGTGTTGTGAGTGATCATTTCATATTGTGTGATAATGAGAGAAACACGACTAACAATATAATGGAAATGACTGCAATCATAAAAGCCCTGGAGGAATGTGTAAAACGAGAAATCCTTGAAGTACGTATATTCACTGATAGTAATTACGTCAAGAATGGTATAAGCTCGTGGATCATAAACTGGAAGAGAAATGGATGGAAGACATCTAGTGGAGCTGATGTAAAAAATAAGGAGTTGTGGATTGCGATGGATGAAGCGCGTAAAAAACTAACGTCTGTTGAATGGAAGTGGGTGAAGGCACATAATGGACACCCCAAAAATGAGCAGGTAGACAAGTTAGCCAGAGAGTGTGCAAATAAATTATCAGTGTAATTCATGACGGACCACGATTGTGCGTGGTGCGAAAAACAGGAAAAACTACTCATAAAGTGGGCTGAAAAGGCTGCCGGATACAGGTGGCTACACAATCACGCTCGCCTATATTACAAAAACCAGAACGATTGGCTCGCGTACCCAAGTATAGTGATCGCGAGTATCACGGGTGTTGGTGGTTTCGCTGTTCTGAATCCGAGTGGTAATGAAGATGTATCACCTGGTATGAAAAACAATATTATGATCATTCAGTATTTTTTTGCGTTTCTAAATGTACTCGGTGGTATTCTTTCGTCTATCAGTAAATTCAGTCAAAGTCTTCCACTATCTGAATCACATTCACTCATGTGCGTTAAGTGGTCAAAGTTTTACAGAAGTGTTGACATGGAGATATCTTTGGATGTGAAACATAGAGAAAATGTTGTCGAATTTATCATGAAATCTCGTGAAGAATACGATAAGCTCTTGAGTGAAGCACCTGACATACCTTCGTTTTCTATACAAGCGTTTCTCAGACAGTTCCCAGACAAGGAAAACAAACCAGATGTCTGTAACGGTCTAAGTATTGTCGTGAATGACGAAACCGCGTCTGTGAGTTCGTCTCACGCGGTAGCCAGGTGGCTTGGCGCTTTTAAAAATATTCGACGAAAAAGTAGCGATGTACAAATCGATGAACTGAACAGGGTACAGTCTGTATAAAAAATATTGGTTACATATAAATGCAACGTTTGCCTGTTGTCTTCCTCATCACTTTCGTGTTCGGGATTCTCTACTCCCTTCTTGATCGCATGAGCAACAAGAGCTTTGGGTTCAATTCTATTCTCGATCCCTTCTATTTCTCGTTCACCACGATGAGTACAATCGGATATGGTGATTACAGCCCCAAGACAGACATGGCTAAGATGTTGGTCATGGTCCAACAGAGTATTCTTATCGGTGAAATTATCAATCTGTTAGGTCTCGAAGCGAACGCGAGCCTCTCGAACCATGTGGCGCAGATGACTGCCATGAAAACCGCCTAAACTGTACACGATTTATCAGCAGTGAATACATAAAAAGCAGTTAGACCCAACGTGGAACCGACCAATACATTTTTATGACGAGGCAAAAATGCCATAGCTAACACGAGTAGACACAATATGTATATGTATACGAATTGTGTGTATTCTACGAGCGCTCGAGAATACCTGGATAGACCTGGGGAACCCGGATATGACACAAAGAGTGCATTCGACTCTTTTCGTGCATCGATTGGTCTGAAGTTGTGAAAAATTACATTATTTTCATCAACGTGTACATAATCATGACTTCTACATAATGTATTAAAGTTCACCTGGTCATCTTTGCATTTTATGTTTTCTTCAGATTTCAAAAAGTCTCGGAGTTCTTTTGCATATCCCATGTACATACCGGCGTTGGCGGTTCCGCTTCCTTTACATGTACCGAAAATGAGGCGTGTGATAAACTTACCACTTATATTGGGGTCACTTGAAAGTAGAACTTTACAGTTAAACTGCTTGAAAAGTTCCACAAGTTTATCTGGTTTCTTGTTGATTTTTGTATCAAAACCATCGAGAAAGATAATTAAGTCTGTATCATTCTTTGTTTCGAGATATTTCAAAACACCATCCGTTTTATCTGAAAATCCCTTCCATTTTGTACCCCACCCCAAGACCTTGACTGGTACCCCAAACTTGTTATTTACAAGTTCCTCAAACATACCCTGAGATTTGTTTGCATACGTTATGATCTCGAAAGACATTACTCTATACATTATAGAAACATCTTTCTTCACCGATGAGTTTACACAGAATATTACTTTTACGATCTTGAAGGTATGGGGTCATATGATGATTCACGATGTATGAAAAGATGAGTGATAGTTTACGATACAAAATGTCTAGTGTGACACTGTTTCGTTTGTTACAGTCACCACTCTTCTCTTTGCGTATACCATTCAGATGTTTGAGTTTTTCGATATCATCTTTATGAGCGATTTTGTATTGAACAGCTTTTCTTGGCTTCTTCTCAAGATTCATCGAACCCGCGTGAACGACGTCGCAATTGAAGAGAACTGAATTTGCGTTTACTGTGATAGGTCTCGAATAGAGCATAGGTGTGGTGAGATGACTTCCTGGGCACACAGAAAGTGCCGGTCCATCGTATTCATATGTTATGAAAGTGTAAACTGGGTGTTTCGTCTTGAAAATATATTGACTCGATGTAACATCTCTGTGAAATGTGGAAAGTGTACAACCATTGATTGTATACTTATAATCCAAAAATTCATATCCATCTGGGAGTTTATTTAGAATTTCATCCTTATCTGGGTGATTCATTAACAAAAATCCATCTTTCTTTAATTTTGGTTTATACGACGATGATGCCTTACGCTCCATGGCGTATAGTAACATCAATACAATTATCAAAAGTATAATTGAAGTATAAATCATCTAACATATATAAATATATTATTGAAGGATTATCTCGATATACTATAGGGGAGGGGTATGTTTAGAGAGTTGTACAAAGATGCTAAATTCATAGGTGCGCATGTATCCCCACCGAATCATGTGACTATCGTGATGGAAGACGGTGTGGAATATCATACATTAGAACATGTACAGTTTAATTCTGAAGCCAGTATCGACAAACAAGCGAAAGAACTTAAAGGTACTGAACGAGAGAAAGATAACATACGAGAACTCTTCATCGAACCCGT
>JGI24916J38487_100800_pt1 | contig 40162 bp, 52 predicted proteins | sample LinPfosmplate4_FD_38487 | JGI IMG/M metagenome (IMG submission 38487) | reverse complement strand
TGCAGGTCGACTCTAGAGGATCCCACATTATGTATACCGGATATTGTTAGGCTATCATCGTTGCCTTCGAATGCAAGGTCGTATACGGAAGACTGGTACCCGGTACTCATGTTCGGTGTTAAAATAGTTACACGTAACCCAGACGTTTGGTATGATCTAAAAGTTCCCAGGTATCCATAATAGTTATCCTCTCTGCTATACGTGATTTTGGCTCTGTATTGTTGAGAGCCGTCGATATACATTGGGGTTGTCCCCGAACCTATGGTAATATTCGATGTGACTCCAACATTTCCTGTCACTGCTATACCACTTGTGATTGTTTCGATTTTCTTGGCATTGTCGTAGTAGATTTCTGTTCCTGCGTTTTCGTTGCATTTTATGTAGTATTCGTTTGCGGCGGATGTGAGTCCCTTGGCGCTTGTGTTCATCACGATGTTACCGTCGACCAGGATACTGCGGGTGGTATTCACAAACTGGACCGTATTGGCCGCAGTGTTTCCATACTGGGTAATCTCTTCGAGGGGACTCAAGGGTCCTGTGGCACCCGTGGCACCACCTGGATCCCCGGTAGGGCCGCTTGGCCCGGTGATTCCGTTTGCGCCGGTTGGGCCAGTAGCACCAGTGGGACCGGTTATTCCCTGTAATCCCGTGGCGCCATTATTTCCAACCAAACCTGTTGAACCGGTCAATCCCGTGGGGCCCGTGGGGCCCGTGGCACCCGACACTGCTTTGGATCCATATGATACCTGCCCAGTGTTTGCATCGAAGAACATGAAATTTTCTTGGTTTGGGATATTTGGTGTATGTGCTGGGTCCATGAATACATTTGCGTACATTCGAACGTTTGACCCGTGGACTAACATCACATTTGAGCGCGCAACACCGTCGCCGTTACCCACCACAAAGTGTGTGTCTGACGGGAGGTCTTCGGTATTGTATGACCCCACAGCTACAGAATTGTCCACCGAAGCATTTGAATGAAAACCCATGGCTACTGAAGCTTCGCCGAATGCAACAGTACTTTCACCCGTTGCGAGTGATACAGTTCCTACTGCGTGGGTATTCGCACCCGATGTATGGGAATAGTTACCGGTGGCGTTACTGAGCAACCCCCCTGCGTGAGCACCCATACCATATGCTATGGTATCTGAACCCTCGGCGTGAGAAAACACACCCAATGCTCTGGTGAACTTGCCTTCTGCGTGGGACCTGTCGGCAAACGCATTTGAAGTACACCCCTCTGCATGAGACCCAATGCCGTGAGCCACCGTGTAGCACCCTTCTGTGTGGCTATTCTCGCCCTTTGCATTTGTCCCCAAACCCTCGGCGTGTGAATAGTCCGCGTGTGCATTGGATTTGAACCCCTCTGCATGCGACGCTTCTCCAATAGCGTTACTCCCATCACCCTGTGCGTGTGAATAATTACCCGATGCGGTTGTATTTTCGCCTTGGGCAAACGAATATTGCCCTGAAGCAGTCGTCGCATTTCCTTGTGAAAGTGAAATGTTTGTTGCACTGGCACCACCTGTCCCCTGGACCAAATTTCCACTAAATTCTATGTTAACTGATGTTGTATTGCCAAGAGATGTCACGTCTTGGAGTGTCCCCACATCCAATGTACGTGGGCCAATAAGCTGATTATCTAAATATAATTTACGATCGTCGTCGACTACCAGTCCAGTTGTTCCTGACACATTAGACGTACTCTCGATTTGGATATTGTCCACATTAAGACCACTTCCAACCTGTGACATTGTTACTATTATACACAAATAAAATATCTATGATAATACTAACCATGGATACTGACACTCACCAGGGGTTTGGTACAACATTTACAGAACTTGTGAAACCTCATGCAAATTTAACATCGTATTATTTTTTCAATGATGTTTTTAGCCCCGACGAGTGTAAGCTTATCATAGAGACATTCGATAATGCAAAAATGGAAACGGGTACTGTATTTACTAACGCAACAGAAATAAGCCCCGATAGGGTGTCGAATATTAATTGGGTACCATTTAACAATACAACTGGTTGGATATATGACAGGATTGTAAAACATATGCGCATTGCGAATGACAATATGTTCCATTTTGATGTAACCAGTTTACATGATAGAATTCAATTTACAAAGTATGATGGAAGTGTTCATGGCAAATATAAGAAACATATGGATGTAGGGTCAGACAATATCAATGGGTGCCGGAAATTATCTGCATCCATTCAATTGTCTGACCCTTCTACATACGATGGTGGTAAATTGATCATACGAGATTATGAAGCGGTACCAAAAGAGGTGGGAACTATGTGTGTATTCCCATCTTTTTTAGAACATGAGGTGAAACCTGTGCTATTTGGTACACGATATTCACTTGTATTGTGGTTATATGGTCCTCAATTTAGGTGAGGTTTCCAGTATTTTTCATACAGTATAGACCATTCGAATGTATTTCTAACTTCTGTACAAATTTTATCACGATATTCTATAAATTTATCAGAATTTTCTTTGAATTCTTTGATAATATTTACTGCTTCAAATACAGTATCGAAATGAATGACATCATTGAGTTCAACTGTATTACCCACTCGGGTGCTGATGAACGGGACACCACACATTGCTGCTTCAAATACACCCAATGGATTTCCTTCATCTGTAGATGTACACAGTACCATGTCCACATCCGAATATAACTTGGTGGGGTCTGAAATGCCATGAATAAATACAGGGTCACAGCCAGTATATTTACAGATTTCTTCAAACATGTGTGATCTCTTGATTTTATTGTATTCTGGGCTATGAGATTTTATACCAACAAATCCTATGCGATTAACAGATGTCGGGGAAAATGGTACATTAAATACGTCCTTGTTGGCACCACAAGGGAGGTAAGGTGGATTCTTGATTCCATATGTTTTAGTAATATTCTCGCATGTCTCACGCGATACACCGCCGATAAAAATACCCTTGTCTACAAATTGTTGTGGTATTTTTTCACCAAAGACTGGGTGGCCAAACAGTGGACAATGGATCACAATAAATAACTTTGACAGTAATTCCTTATTTGTCATATCAACTGCTTTGTGACCATTTACAAGTATATCAGAATTTGTAATAATTTTCGAATAATATTTTAAATTTTTAAATAATTTTTGATATTCGTGTGGTTGTGACCAATCAAAATAATCACATTTATGGATACCGATTAATGACTGAATATCCTTATGGATTCTACCAAATGCATGTGATTTATCACAGAATATTGCTACTTTTTGAGGCATATCAGATAATACCATGATACCATCATCATACTTTTCATACCCTAATTTTGCAAATATTTCAAATATTCTTGAAATATTTTTAGAATCATACAATTCATTTGTCTGAAAACTTATCTTTCTGGGGTAGTACCATTTCTGACGGGATTTGAGGTAGTCATAGAGGCCTTCCAGAATAACACAGTCCATTCCCTGTGTACACAATTTCAGGTGCTGCACGGTACGGATTGAATGTTTGTCCCACAATTCATCAATATTCATAACCATGACGGGCCTGGTTTGCTGCAGGTTTTGGTCTAATGTTGGGTGAGGCTTATACAGAGAAGTGCACCCACACTGCCACCCATGGGATCCCGGCAAATAATACATATCGCCCATGTCATCTTGCTTATTGTGGGTAACCGCGGCATTTACCTTAATTCCATCTGGATTTTTGATAGCTGCAAGCAATTCACTCATGGGTTCTACATAGATGCCTCTTCCATGAAGGTAGTCGGAATTTCCTGGGCCAATTTCAACAAAATCATAATCGTATTCGAGAGGCTTAGCCATATAATCCAGAGACTGACGGGTTGGGTTACGTTCATACCACCCCTTTCCATTGTAAATATTCATAATATTTTGGAAATATTCTTCGTACATCACTGCAACTTTTTCGAGTGTAAAATTCATAGCATATGCTCTGCAGTCGTATGGGTCTATCTTATCGATATTCCTGGCAGCCCAGCACATCTCCTCGAATGTGTGGCACCGATACCCCGTAACTCCGTGAATATTATTCTCTGTGAACGCACCCCAGTCAGTTGTGATCGTAGGAGTTCCAGACATCAACATTTCCACCTGCACCCCACCAAACGGTTCAACGTACAATGAACACACAAAAGCCCCCTTGGCGCCAGCCATCAGTTCTTTGCGTTTCTGACGGTCGGCATACCCCACTTCTGTGACGTGGTCTGGGACAGTTTCATACCCACAATCTTTGAGGTTGTTTTGCCCAGCAACCACGAGTTTAGCACCGAGTTCTTTGGTAACCTGTATGGCAGCGTGTATACCCTTGCCATCATAAACCCTACCCAGAAATAGAAAATAATCGTCCTTTTGTGGACGGAAATCAAAATCGTCTGGGTCAAAATAATTCGGTATCACAATGTCATACCAATTCTGCTTACAACTCCCAACTGCTGACAAGTTACAAAAAGCGTGGTAAATTGCGTAGGACTCAAAAACCTTATAGTTGGCCCAATGCCCACCGGCGTACCCTATACCGGGCTCTACACAGATGAGGTCCTGGTGGGCATCACACACCGGACGAGTCCCCGCCCCCCAAAATGGTAAAATAAAGTCCTTTGGCTGCTTACGTTCACCCACTTCTCGGATGGCATTGGCATAAAATGTCTGGTACGCATGGTCACCTGTGTCAAACTTGAAAAAGTTCTTGCGCCAGTCATAATCACCATAAGCGATTGTCCAATCACCGTTTGTTATAACCGTTACGTGTTCGTCACATACTACATCAGAGTCTTCATGACCATAATGGATTATGTGATGTCCCCTGTCCTTCATCATTTTACAGAATTTGAGAACCTTCTGTGTGTAGGCACAAGCAACGAATTCATGACTCGTCACTGTATGTGGCAAACCGAGGCAGTGAAACCTCATCTGAAATGAAAGGGGATAAAGTATTTATAAAATTTTCGCAATTAATATAATTTCTTAATGCTCAGACGGGCATTTGTAAGATTACAATTGGCTCCTGCCTTAGCAATCTGGAGCTTTACGACATTATCAGTTCCGTTTATAGTGGTAATATTAGCAAAAACACCATTCACCTGTACAGATCCCGTGTTAATGCTTGCCGTCAACCGAATTGCATATTGTTTATCAAATGCAACGATACTACCACCGACAGAAACACCCAGGTGCAGTTGGACCCTATTATTACCACCCGAGTCTGTACCCAATGCCCATGCATGTATTTCATACATACCAGTTTTAAGAATAGTTACAGTGCCAGTGGTTGTGTTTTCTGTATACATGGTACCGAGGGTTACCGAAGGAGTGTTCCAATTCTCCAAATCTTCAAGTGTACTGTTCGTAAGAGCTACTGTGCTTGTTTTCTCCCACTGGAAAGGTGTTGCAAAGGAATATGAAAGTTCACCCGAAAGGGGGTTGTACACCATGGGGTATGCTATCCCATTTTGTTCCCTTACGGGTTTAATAGAAGTACTATTTGCGGTGGTGTTATTTAAGATACTACCCGTGGCGTTTAATACTATCGAATTATTGCCCTGGTTAGTATGGCCAGCCGATGTACCAATTGCAATGCATTCATTACCCTGATTCGTACGCGCGGTAACTCTTCCTATCGCGATTGAATTGGACCCCTGTGTAATTTCACCCGCCGCACGCCCGATCGCAATTGCACTATCGCCTTGTGTAGTATCGCCACACGATGGGCCAACAGCAACCGCGAACTGTGACTGGTTACTTCGCCCCGCCGCCTGACCAACGGCGATACCCCGTTGGTTTTGGCCAGTCTCTCCGGCACTCACACCAATCGCAACAGCACTGGTTCCCTGTGCATTACAGCCAGCAAGCCTTCCAATGGCAACAGAATAAATGCCCTGACCATCTTTCCCTGCGTTTGTGCCAATAGCCACAGATTGGGTGTTCTGGCCTATCTCCCCAGCCGCTTGCCCAATGGCTACACCGTAGGCACCCTGTGATGTTCTCCCAGCCCCAAAGGCACCCAGAGCAACCGCACCCGTCGCCTGGTTTGACATTCCACACTGGAAACCGATGGCAGTGGCACTGCCACCAGTTGTACCCTGACTTGTTAGCCCAGAATTATCACCTATGGCAACAGTCCGTATATATTGGCCATCCCTACCCGCATTTACACCAATTGCGACCGTATTAACGCCCTGGCCATTCACTGCTATAGACTTATTTCCGATGACTATACAGCTATCCCCTATATCCGCCAGGGTCGTAGCTGTTCCTGACCCTATCAGAGTCTTATCGTCACTAAACCGAAGTGGGAGCGATGTACTTATGTTGTCGACCGCAAACACATCGTCAATGTCCTGTTGAACTATCTCCTTTGCCACCGCAGGTGTGATCTTATTGAAATTCTTGGTACCGTTCGTATTCACATAAAAGTAATTTACGTTACCAGCCGTGGGTTCAATCGGGGCATTAGGTATATCGTTCGCACGCCCAACACCAGTCACCAGAAGTTTGGTATTGTTACTATCAACCACAATACCCACGTTCTGGATCAAATCGGTCGTGGAAGTGGGCTGTGTATTCATCAAACCACCGGCAGCCACATTACTCACGTACAGTGTATCGCCGTCTTCGAAACCACTTAAACCTGTAGTGAATTCACCAAACGTTATCACATTTCCCTGTGCATTCAGGTTGATATTACCATCCTTCACAATACCAATGGCGGGCATTGTGGAAGCCACATCGGACCGAGCTAAACCCACAACAGGGACAGCACCAGCATTATCCTGGATATACACAGCATCACCCTTGGACAGCGCTACACCAGCTTTTACATTAATTGCAGTTAAGTCAACATAACTGTTCTCCCAGCCTGTGCCATTGTACATAATGACTTGGTGTTCATCCGGAGAAGTAATAGTAACATCGGACAGGTCACCTATGGGCCCATTGGGCCCAGTAGCACCAGTGAGGCCAGTGGCACCGGTAGCGCCAGTTATACCAGTTATACCAGTGAGGCCAGTGGCACCGGTAGCGCCAGTTATACCAGTGAGTCCTGTGGCACCTGTAGCACCTGTTACACCAATGAGGCCAGTGGCACCTGTAGCACCTGTTATACCTGTGAGGCCTGTAGCACCTGTAGCACCTGTTACACCAGTGAGACCAGTAGCACCCGTGAGGCCAGTAGCACCTGTAGCACCCGTGGCACCTGTTACACCCGTGAGACCAGTAGCACCTGTAGCACCCGTGAGGCCAGTAGCACCTGTAGCACCTGTTACACCAGTGAGGCCTGTAGCACCTGTAGCACCTGTTACACCCGTGAGACCAGTAGCACCTGTAGCACCAGTTACACCAGTGAGACCAGTAGCACCTGTAGCACCAGTTACACCAGTGAGACCAGTAGCACCTGTAGCACCTGTTACACCAGTGAGGCCAGTAGCACCCGTGAGGCCAGTAGCACCTGTAGCACCAGTTACACCAGTGAGGCCAGTGAGGCCAGTAGCACCCGTGAGGCCAGTAGCACCAGTTACACCTGTGAGGCCAGTAGCACCCGTGAGGCCAGTAGCACCTGTAGCACCTGTTACACCAGTGAGGCCTGTAGCACCTGTATCACCAGTTACACCCGTGAGGCCAGTAGCACCTGTAGCACCAGTTACACCCGTGAGACCAGTAGCACCTGTTATACCTGTGAGGCCTGTAGCACCTGTAGCACCCGTTACACCAGTGAGACCAGTAGCACCCGTAGCACCAGTTACACCCGTGAGACCAGTAGCACCCGTGAGGCCAGTAGCACCTGTAGCACCAGTTACACCTGTGAGGCCAGTAGCACCTGTGAGACCAGTAGCACCTGTGAGGCCTGTAGCACCTGTGAGGCCAGTAGCACCCGTAGCACCAGTTACACCTGTGAGGCCTGTGGCACCTGTGAGGCCTGTAGCCCCCGTAAGGCCAGTTACACCCGTAAGGCCTGTAGCACCCGTAAGACCTGTAGCACCTGTGAGGCCTGTAGCACCTGTAGCACCAGTTACACCAGTGAGACCTGTGGCACCTGTAGCGCCAGTTATACCCGTGAGGCCCGTGGCACCTGTAGCGCCAGTTACACCCGTAAGGCCCGTGGCACCTGTGAGGCCCGTGGCACCTGTGAGGCCTGTGGCACCAGTAGCGCCAGTCACACCCGTGAGACCCGTGGCACCCGTGAGACCCGTAGCACCCGTAAGGCCTGTGGCACCCGTAGCGCCAGTCACACCCGTGAGGCCAGTAGCACCCGTGAGACCTGTGGCACCTGTAGCTCCAGTCACACCCGTGAGGCCGGTGGCACCTGTAGCTCCAGTCACACCTGTTAGGCCTGTAGCACCTGTAGCGCCAGTCACACCCGTGAGGCCAGTAGCACCCGTGAGACCTGTGGCACCTGTAGCGCCAGTTATACCCGTGAGGCCCGTGGCACCTGTGAGGCCCGTGGCACCCGTAAGACCCGTGGCACCTGTGAGGCCCGTGGCACCTGTAGCTCCAGTCACACCTGTTAGGCCTGTAGCACCTGTAGCGCCAGTCACACCCGTGAGACCAGTAGCACCTGTAGCGCCAGTCACACCTGTTAGGCCTGTAGCACCTGTTAGGCCTGTAGCACCTGTTAGGCCTGTAGCACCTGTTAGGCCCGTAGCACCCGCGAGGCCTGTAGCACCTGTAGCTCCAGTCACACCTGTGAGGCCCGTGGCACCCGTAAGACCCGTGGCACCTGTGAGGCCTGTAGCACCTGTAGCTCCAGTCACACCTGTTAGGCCTGTAGCACCTGTAGCTCCAGTCACACCTGTTAGGCCTGTAGCACCTGTAGCGCCAGTCACACCTGTGAGGCCCGTGGCACCCGTAAGACCCGTGGCACCTGTAGCGCCAGTTATACCCGTGAGGCCCGTAGCACCCGCGAGGCCTGTAGCACCTGTAGCTCCAGTCACACCTATTAGGCCTGTTGCACCCGTGAGACCCGTGGCACCCGTGAGGCCTGTAGCACCTGTAGCTCCAGTCACACCTGTTAGGCCTGTTGCACCCGTGAGACCCGTGGCACCCGTGAGACCCGTGGCACCCGTAGCGCCAGTTACACCTGTGAGGCCTGTGGCACCTGTAGCGCCAGTTACGCCCGTGAGGCCTGTAGCACCCGTGAGGCCAGTGGCTCCCGTGAGGCCCGTGGCACCTGTAGCTCCCGTCATACCTGTTAGGCCTGTAGCACCCGTGAGGCCAGTGGCTCCCGTGAGGCCAGTGGCACCTGTAGCTCCAGTTATACCCGTGAGGCCTGTAGCACCTGTGAGGCCCGTGGCACCCGTGAGACCAGTAGCACCCGTGAGGCCCGTGGCACCTGTAGCTCCAGTTATACCCGTGAGGCCTGTAGCACCTGTGAGGCCCGTGGCACCCGTGAGACCAGTAGCACCCGTAGCTCCAGTTATACCCGTGAGGCCCGTTGCACCTGTGAGGCCCGTTGCACCTGCGAGGCCCGTGGCACCCGTGAGACCTGTAGCACCTGTGAGGCCCGTAGCACCCGTAGCACCGGTTATACCCGTGAGACCTGTAGCACCCGTGAGACCCGTGGCACCCGTGAGACCTGTAGCACCTGTGAGGCCAGTAGCACCTGTGAGGCCCGTGGCTCCAGTAGCGCCCGTTAGCCCCGTGGCACCTGTGGCACCTGTGAGGCCAGTAGCACCTGTAGCGCCAGTTATACCCGTGAGGCCCGTGGCACCTTGAATACCCGTGATTCCTTGCAGCCCTGTAGCACCTATAGGTCCGGTGTCTCCTTTATCCCCCGTTCTTGCAAAGGTGCATATTACATTTGAATTGTTCGCGAATGGGTTTGCAGCAGACGAATCTATTAACGAAACCGATATATTAAAATATGTCGTGTTGTCTGTTAGGGAATTTATTGTAAAAATTGCAAACTCTTCTGGTTGCAGGTAGGTACTCACTTTTACGTGCCCCTTGATGGTCGATGTCGAATCGTCTATGGTTTTGAGGTAATCACTCACATCCGTGCTATAATTATCGAAATCGTTGATAACAATAGCGGTATCGGTGGCATTAAAATTTACGTTGCCCGACCCTGGGTCCGTTGTTGTTGTTGCCGTCAGGAATGTATACCTAAACGACGCACCACCAAAGTTACCGGCTGGCCCGGTAGATCCTACAAGTCCCGTGGCACCTTGAAGCCCCGTGGCACCTATGAGGCCCGTCGCACCCGTGGCGCCAGTTATACCAGTAAGGCCTGTCGCACCTGTCGCACCAGTTACACCAGTGAGGCCTGTCGCACCCGTCGCACCAGTTATACCCACGAGTCCCGTCGCACCAGTAAGGCCAATAGCACCCGTGAGCCCCGTGGCACCTGTGAGACCAGTAGCACCTATACCCGTGGCGCCATCAAACCCATCATCTCCTTGAATTCCTGTAGCACCTTGCGGCCCCGTGGCACCTGTTGAATTCCCCCCTATTAAGATGCCGTCCAAATACAGGCCCCTTTTTCCTGTTGGTGCAGATACAACAGCTACAGAAAGTCCCTTGTATTCTGTAGGGTCATCTACAGATTGGTATTCGACATTTTCTGTCACTATTGTATTTCCTGCTAATGACATTATAATAATAGCATATTTTAAATCAAATGGTCTGCACTTTGTATGTCGGGTGTGGCGATTTTACAGTAAACTCAAACTGTTCTGTTACACCCATTGCTAACCCCGACTTTACGGCTATTAATTATTCAGCTACAGCACATTTACCCGGTGAATATCTGGTAAATATGGTTAGAAATGTAGTAATTGATCCAGACACACGATGTACAATGCAGGTCAGGGCAGGTTATTCGTTAAACCTTAATGATATTCCAGTTGATTTAGGGAAAAGTGATGCTATTCTGGGTGGTGGATTTTCGGTGTCACATGGTATCAAACCTATAACCATTGATACTGACCACATTGTGCCATTTGACTCCCGTTACACGAATTTATCGTCTGTAATTCCCAAAGTGATTGGTAAACAATTCCCGTTTACAGGAGGGACTGACCATAACATCAGAAAATTGATTTCCGAGAAAGAATTAGAGAATATTTCGAAATTTTCTTTTAAAGATTATGGATTTTTTGATCATGTGAAAAAGGTAAATAGCTCCTTACAAGGCCTGGTGCGGTCAGTGTATTCCGAAGAAGGAGATTCCTATACAGAAGGTGCCTATGGCCATGAGATTGTTATGAGATTTGGTGAACCAGGACATTTTTTGACAAATTTACCGGAACCGGTTCACCTCAAATTTGTATTACGGTTATCTGTTGCACCCTACAACGGAATCCTACACATGCATCCTAATCCACCAACGGAAACAGAATTTGATAATGGAAAAGGTGTTGATGACAGAGTACTTGTGCTTTATAATTTTGTATTTGACCCTACTATTTCTGTACCAGTCTTTCCCATAGTTACGGGAACGTCGTGGGTTTTACACCAATCATATACAACGAAACCATTCCTGAAATCTGACGGAACTATTATAAGTACTACTTATTCTCATCCGTTTGTCAAATTTTCGAACAATGGTTTATACGCATTGGTCGGAGATCCTTCAACGAACTTATTGATGGTTTATTATTCGACTGTGAGGTTATACAAGTTTTCCCTGCCATTTACCAATGGTGTAATTTCAAACAACGGTTCTCGGTTTATAGTCGTTAATGAGAATACTGGAAAAGTAGTGGCTATGCATTTAGAACGCAAGAAATTTGTGACATATTACAATTCTACATATGGCCATGGTTTTGGTCGCAACATTTACATGGATAATAGTGGGTCTGTTGTTATTGTTTCTCAAACAGATAACCTGTATACTGATGTGTTTAGTGGGCGTGTGTTTACAATGCGTTTCGATGGGCGTATATGGGTTAAATCGGTGACTTTCCAGAGTGTGTTATCAAATGAACGGCACCTTGGGTATGGTATGGCAGTGTCGAGCGATTCTGTGTATGTGGCGTATAACAAGCAGCGTGTTGATACAACTACAAGTCCGCATACGGTACTCCGGTTTATAGAACTTCGTAAATATGTCACTGCTGATACATATACATCAATTGGTATGATAGAGGGTGACGACGATGGCTTTGGGAATCATATGAAAATAACAAAAAATGGAAAGAGATTGGTAGTTGGTAGTGCATCATATGGGGTACGTGTATATGAATGTACTGTTAATAATGGATGGTCACAGGTTGGACATGCATTATATGGGAGTGGTACAGACATGAGTATCTCAGATGATGGTGGTTTTGTATTAATCGATAACAAATTATACAAATTAAATTAATAAATTTTTGGAATTTTCTAAATATTTTTCTGGTGCAGACCATTGCATGGGTATGATGTATGTACCATTTGTTAAATATATAGTCAAATGTGCACACGATGTGATATATACATGTGACTCTATACTAACTGATACCATATCACCACTTTCAAATTCTGTAGAAAATTCTACAAATTTATTCGAATTTTTTGAGAATATTTTATAATCATAAGATCCTTTTGAATCAGAATCATAGATTGTCCACGGCCCACCGACCGGAATTTTACGTTCATGTTCTTCTACTATGACCATAGGTCCCTGTGGCCCAACCCTTCCAACTGCCCCAGTAGCTCCAGTTGCACCACCAAATGGACCTCTGGGACCTGGTGGGCCTGGCTGGCCTTGCGGCCCTGCCCTACCCGCCCTACCTTGTGGACCTTCCGGACCAGTGGCTCCACCGGGTGATCCTGTTTCACCCTTAGGTCCTTGTGTGCCCTGCATTCCTGTTGCACCAAGCATTCCGGTAGGTCCTTGTGGGCCCGTTGCACCCGTTTTTCCTTCGGGCCCTTCTGGGCCACTGGGACCTATTTCACCTCGGGGGCCCAATAATCCTCTCTGCCCAACTTCTCCACGTGGCCCTGATTGCCCGGTGCTCCCAGTGGGCCCAGCTATCCCCTGTTTTCCGGGTGGACCTACAGCTCCGGTGGGCCCTGCACCTCCTGTTGGGCCGCGTAAACCCTGAACCCCCGCCGGTCCAGTTTCGCCCTTTCGCCCCACCTCCCCACGTGGGCCAACTGGGCCAGGTATGCCAGTAGAACCCTTTTCACCCTGTATGCCGATACCACCCCTTTCACCCTTTGGCCCGGGTATACCCTGGGGCCCTTGTAAACCAGTGTCACCTCTTATTCCTCTTGGGCCACCCATGCCGGTACTACCCTTTTCTCCCTGTAACCCCTGTTCCCCCCGCCTCCCCGTTGGACCTCTTTCTCCTATACACCCTTGTGGACCCTTTGGTCCCTGGTTACCAGCAAGGCCTTGTTTTCCTTCCAACCCTCTGTGTCCTTGCGGCCCAGGGGGTCCGATTGGCCCTTTATTTCCGGTTGCACCTACAGGCCCTTGTAGCCCAATGGGTCCATGTGGGCCGGTTAATCCAGTTGAACCACTATAACCTACCGGACCAATGGGTCCTTCTGGCCCATGTGGTCCTGTAAGCCCCGTTGAACCTATCGGCCCTTCTTTACCGGTTGCTCCAAGTGGCCCCTTATTTCCGCGATTTCCCCGTTCACCCCGTGGGCCTTGCATGCCAGTTGCCCCCAGTGGCCCTTCGGGCCCAATTGGTCCCATGGAAGGCCCGGGCGGTCCAATTGGTCCTTCTGGGCCAGTAGCTCCTGTTGCTCCTCCGTGAACTCTGAGTGTTCCTACACGAGACATTACTACTACTAGTTACTGAATAAAATTCCACCGAGTCCATTTGTTATTTTCAAGACGTTGTAATTCACAGCATAAAACTGCAAATTGTCGGCCGTGCGGCTTGAACCTATATCAATGGAATCGAATGCCATCTTAGATGAATCCAGTCGCGAAAAGTTACAGGAACCAGTCGGCTGATTTGTACTGACGTTCTTTCCGAAACTATACATGAAAAATCGCGTATAAAACGGGCACCCCTTATCATTGAAGAAATTCAGAACGCCGTTCTGTGTATGGTAGTACCCCTGCACGGTATGGAAATAATTGGGCGACATCTTCTCAAATTTGGAAGTGCCGTTGAGGTACAGTGATGCATTTGTAAACGTGAAATAATCGTTTGCTGGGTCAGAATTCTTTGCCTCAAACCCAAAGAAAAGGGCTTTCAAGGGGTGATTGAAATATTTCAAGTCAAAACTCTTAGTGACACCGCTATCAGTAGTCTGGAAATTCTTCTGTACCTGTGTGATTAACATTGTCTGTTCGTTTTCTACCATAGCAACACGTTCGTCTGTGTCGAGGTATACATAGTTGGCGTAGCACGACACGTCTGTGCTGGATGTTACATAGGGGCCCCACACGATACGCACTTCCACTGCGTGGTGCTGGAGGGCAACCAATGGTAAAAACATATCGTTGTCACAGAAGAAGAAATGCATGGGGCAGAAGTTTGTATCAGAGTTTGATACTTGGTTATTGATTGTGTCAGCTTTGGATTTCGTGTCTGCCATATAGATTGTCCAGATGTCAGAAATATACTCGAATGTCTGACTATCTATAAGTTTTCCACCGATATACAGTTCAAATACAGTTCCTCTCAGGCTGTCTATTATATCAGTACCCTCGAACCACATTGCATTCACCAAGTCACCAAGTGGATCTATCTTTACAACGGACGTTGCGCCAAATGTCTTCTGCCCGCGTATTTCAAGGAGTTTGGGAGTTTGGGCAAAATTCGAATGTTTTTTATAAATAGTGTTAAAAAGAGATTGGCCTTCGCCCATAATGTAAGCGTCCTGGACGCCCTTTGATACAAGTTCAACAAGTGCACCTGACATGTTTATTATAATTATAAAATATTAAATTATAGTATATGCCACCGCGCAAACCTGTAGCCAAGAAACCTGTAGTCAGGAAACCTGTAGCCAAGAAACCTGTAGTCAGGAAACCTGTGGTCAGGAAACCTGTATCTAAGGATTTGCCACTGAGTGGTTCTGAACACGAGTTCAACCACGCCCCATGGGTAAAGGTCATAATGTCAAACAATTGTTACGCGTATGCGTTCCACGACCTTCGCAAGTGGCGCCCACACAAGAGCGTTCCTGGCGTTCGTAGTACGGGTGTGTTGAATAGCGATTATACACACTGTAGAGGTATATCGCAAAAAATATTAGATGACAACCCCGGTAAGGTCAAAGTTGTGAGATACAACAAGAAGTGTCCCAACGGATATTACAAGGTTATGATGGTGGTAGCACCAAAGGATAAATACGGGAATCCTGGGGGAGATTTCCATTTTTATAAACAGCACGGTATTGTGAATTACAGGATCCGAAATGGTGATACCGTAGAGAATATGTCAAAATTTTTCAAAGTTCCAAAGCGAGTTCTTGAAGCTGCAGCCACGAAGGTCGGTGGTTTTGCAATTGGTAAGACTCTTAGATTCGTGTGTAATTGCTTTAGCCATAAGATGGGGTGGGCTACCGGGCCCCTTCTTGTAGACAGTAAAGGTTTGCTCATTAAGGACCCACGAAAGGCCGGAAGGGCATATGGGTTGAACTACAGCAAATATTGCGATTCGTACTGTGTAAAAAACAAGGGTATCAAGGTTGGGTCAAGACTCGCTAACACTATGGGGGTCACGCGATAGGCTATCATATTCTTCTACTGTTAATTCAATACCAATTTCTTGCAATATTCTTCGTAAAGAATCTATATCTTCTGTTTCTACTGTCAGTTCTGTCCGTATGTCTGGGTCATTATTGACCATGCTACTCCTGCTCATAACATACTGTCTAATACCAGGATTGTTGAATTCTCTTTCTTGGTATCCCCTTTCTGCCCCATTGATGGGTTGTATATGTATTTCCACCCTAAATTGGGGGAGGTCGAAACCCTCTCTGCACATGGGACAGGACCTGTTGCCTTCCATTTTCCATTTATTTAGACATTTTTTATGGAAACTGTGCCCACATGGCAATTCTTTGCAATTTCTGACATATATGTCTTCCATGCATACCGGACATTGTGCATCTTCTCCTGAAATAACTGTATGCCATCCACATTTGGAATTTTCCTGGCAAACAATTGATTTACAACTGCTTCCGGCAGACGTTGGTGCCTCACACCTGAATACCATAATACTTCTAAACATTATGTTAATGTGTATAAAACACAATGGTTAAAAGTATTACACTAATTTAAAATAAGTAAACATGTCACGAGTTCATTATGCCATTCACAACGGGTTATTGATGCTTGTCGGCTATAAGGTTAGGCCAGGGCCGGACGATTCACGTTACCACGAGATGTTAGATCGGATTCGGGGAAGTTTAGAACAACCACTTGGCTCAAAACTTAAATTTGCTTTTATAAGATTCATGAAAGCACGGCCGGACTGGGACGGGACGGGTGATGACACCGAGGGGGAGGCCATAGGGTGGATATATAAGGACTACCTTACTTTGTTATGAACCAAACCTTACCGTGTGTGGTATATTGCCTACCGACATTTTTTGCAAACTTCGCCACATCGTGCTTCACGCCCGGCCAACTGGGCGAGAAATCGTCTCCAAATAAAACACCACCAGGCCTTACAAATTTCCAGTATGTCTCGATATCTTTGTAAACAGCGCCCTGTTCATGTGCTGCGTCGATGTAAATAGCATCTGCCTGACACTTGTAATGGTCAAGCACACCGGCGCCCTGGTCAGACGAAATGGGGAACGGTACGATTGTGTCACCAAGTCCCTTGTTCTTGAGGTTCGACAAAAATGTATAATATACCATGGGATACCCGTAGTTCTGCTTTAATGAAAGTCCCCTTGTTGGGTCTTTAAGCCCCTTTTCAGTCCAGAACTCGGGTGCACCCAGCCATGTGTCTATACACAGTAACGTACCCCCTGACTTTTTCAATTTCTCTCCAAATGTAACTGCACTCAAACCCTTCCATGACCCAACCTCAACCATAAACTTAATATCGGTCAGTTCAAATACTTTCAAGATATTCTCATCCATCCATCCGTGGAGGTCTGTATCCGTTGACGGTGGCTCGTAATCACGTGTACAATCCTTTAAATACGTTACAAACTTGTCCATTATACGGTACTGTGTCATTTTTTAATGCCGGTATAGGCGCGGGCTGTGATTATTTTGTAAGGAAATATTATGGACATATTGTGCGAGGTGAGTAAAGTGACATCACGTAAACTTCCGTTGAAATATTTCAAGGGCCTTAAAACCCCGTCAGAAGTTAGAACCCGGGCCAGGCGTATTATCAAGGGTATAAAAGACCCAAAGAATTTCAGCCCATTCTCGACCGACAAGGGGATTAAGACAAAGTCAAGTTCATACACACAGCGATTTATGCGTGTTTTCCCCGATGCCAAGAGCTTGCAAAATAAATCAAAAGCCACGGGTGTTCCGTTACCAATCATCAAGAAGGTATACAACAAAGGGCTTGCCGCGTGGAGAACCGGACACCGCCCGGGCGCTACTGCACAGCAGTGGGGGTACGCCAGGGTTCATTCATTTTTGATGATGGGAAAGACTGTTCGTACAGCAGATAAAGTACTGTATGAAGAAGCTATCAAGAAGATGGACGACAAAGACACCAGAAGGTGGAAAGCAAGGATAAAGAAATAAATGTATTATATTTTAGATGTCTTCTGTACTAAAGACTTTCAGCAGGGCTCGTATATTGATTAAAATTAATCAGATGTACACAAAAAGCATTAGGCCGGCCGTCTATCGAAGTGTAGATGGTAGTGTCGGGAAGTATATCCCACACAAACGCCATTATAAAGCGGGGTTTGAGATGTCTGAATTATTTGATATGTCGATACAGACTGATAACATTATATTAGACCTGGAACAGTGTGCAGCCAAGTTTCCTACTCACTATGTCAGTCTTGTGGGCGAAGATATACAGCGTCCCGGTGTAGTTGACAGTTTACATTTGTGTTATAAACCCCATATTGCACCCAGTCAAGCCGGTTCCATGAACGACGGCCTATAGTGTGCAAGCACCCTTCGTAACCTTGCTATTTCTCTGTCATTTGAGTCAAGTGCTTCCTTATATATCGACCGCATCTTTTCCTCTATACCTTCTTTAAATTTCAATATCCCGTCGTCTTGTTTTTCCCTACATATCGGGCATAAATCAGATTCTATATACCATGACATTATGCATTGTTTATGAAACGCATGCCCGCATGCAAGCGTATATTTGTTGTTCGTCAAAGATTCAAAACAAATAGGACAAGTATAACCCGCATGCCGCGAGCATAACCCATCTGTTTTGGATTTTAGTTTACACCTGGTGCCTTTCAAGGTTACATGTACACATCGCTCTGATGAATCCATGCGTGGTAGGCAGGTGTATTCTTATTAATATAACGGTCTAATATTTTAAGTATATCACTGGTAACTTTTTCAATTCGTTGGTCTCCATTAATAACGTGAACAGTACCCTGGTAGGCGTTGATATATTCTTGATAATACATATCCAGATTTTCAAGGTAATCCATCGTGATCGTAGAATCACCCGCCTGACCACGCGCCTGTATATGGCGCCAACAATTAATGGGTGGTGTAGAAATGAATATAGTTACGTCCGGTACCCATGCAAGTGCATCAAAAATTTTGGAAAATATGTCATCCTCTGTTTCCGTAACAGTGCCAGACTTGACGAGGTTTTTCCAAAACACTTCCTTCGAACTTTGTGGAGACCGTTCAAAAATACCATCACTGTTAGTAAGTTTTGAAAATGAAGATAACACGGCAGTCTGCATCAGAAACCCCCAACGCCCAGGGTCATTGTAAAACAACTCAAGTGGCCAGTCATTGATGGGTTCCTTCACTACATTCAACTTGTAATGTTCACTGATGAGCCCCGCCTGAGTAGATTTACCTGCACCAATAAGGCCATCAATTACAATCTTCATATTATGCTTATTTAATATGTGTTCTTTACTTTTAATAGCGGTTCATTACACACCCCGCAGTTTGTGTGGTTGTTGATTTTCTGGACAAGTGCAGGTCCCTGCTTCTGCAGAAGCTGGCGGAAACTGTAGTTATCCTGGGGTATGATGTTATTCTGCTTCATCACACTGTCGTTAAGGAGAGTGCTTGCTGTGTGGATGGTAAAGCATCGGCCATCAGACATTCCGAAGCGTTCTGACATTGTTCTTTACTATACCGTCGGAATATAATTTTTGGACGAGTTTTGCAATTGGCCACCCCCTGTACATACCGAAATATTCGGGTGTAGAAGAAACGGAATGGAATACGTTCGATGTACTCCCACATAATGTGTTCAATGCAATACCATAGGACCTGGCAATTTCGTCCAGATTTTCAGCACCTGTCATAATCACCTTCCCTGTTCTGAAAATACTGACGGTGACCCTTTTTGCCGTTGGGGTTGGCTGGATCTTAATCTTCACAGCAGAATAACGGTCAGGATTAAAGTCCGTTTGCATGCCTGCATCAGAGAATACCCTGAAAATGTTACGAAGATTCAAAGAACGGTTCAAGGAAAAGTTGGTATTGATCATCGCGATAGAATAATTATTAATATCAAACTTCTTTTTGAAAATCGCACCCATGATAATACACAACTGTGTAAGAATCGCCTTACAGTCAATCAAATCAGAAGCACCAGCAACCTGAATAGAGCCATTGGGAAAAATCTTAATAGATTTAGTACTCTTGTAGTCTTCGTACTTGATACTAACCTGGTTGTAAAAGGTAGTAGTTGCCAGCCTCCACGAGTTCGAAGTATCTGTACCACGCCGGGCATTGAAGCGGCGAGTACCGCGTTTGGTGAGCTTGACATACTTGTGCTTGTTAAAGTACGCCTTGATGATTTCAGGATCGAGGCGTTGCTTAAGGTTTGAAAGCATAGTAATAGTAGTGACCTTGACCCAGCTCGGGGCTACACCGCCGGTCTCACCCACCCGTTCACGGTGTTGGTGAATGTCACTTAAAAACTGAAAGGTGTCCTGAACTTCCTGAGAATACTTAGAGGTTGTCATATTGTCGGGAAGTTGTCGTTGTTTAGTCGTGTTTTCTTAATATATAGAGGCACCGGTTCTTTAAGACAGTACTTAATTTTATACAAATTTTTTGACGATTTTCGACATTATGTTACGACTGTCCTTAAGTAATAATATACCTACTGTTGATATACACGCTGTCACGAGGGCAGCAACGAGGAAGTGCTTGTTCTGGCGCATGTTAGGGTCCTTCTGAAGTGAAGGGCACATATTATAGTACTGGATACCTATGGCCGAAGTGGATACCAGCATACCAGATATCATCAATATCAAAAGGAACTCGATAACTCTCATTTTATTATGTACTTATATAATAAAATGGGATCGTGGCTACCAAAACCCGTCCACCCTGTGCCACTTACAAATGTACCAGGGTCGGAGACCAACAATAACCCCAACACCAACAACAACCCCAACAAGAGGAACAACAACAACAACAAAAACAAAAACAAAAACAAAAACAACAACAACAAGACCAAGCTAACCCACCCGATGTACAATGGGCAAAATTAAATTCTGGCCTACTATAAATGGGAATTATTCGTTCAGACACAATCGACACCCCGTACGGCAGCAGTATCACAGATTTTTACATGGCCATCGCCGACCAGGCAGTAGAAATGCGAAAGGAAAGAGAGATGGGACCCGACGGTGAGGTGTCCGGCCCAATATTCGTTTTGAATTTTTCTGCCATGGTGTGGATTTCACAGGACGCCCGTACATCGGGTAAGTCGGCCGTTAAGGTGTTATCGTACGGCACATCATTTGAAACTTTGCCTACTGATAAAACTATATATGATCTCGCTTATGACCACATCAAAAGTACCCTTGGCGAGGGAACCTACACCGACGTATAAATCTAAAAATTTTACAAATTAATTTACAATTTGTAAAATTTATTACTTACTCTGACAACATTATGTATATCAGGCTGATTATGAAGAAAATTACAAGTATATTACATTCTGTCCCTTCTCTGAAGGCCGGCAATTCTATCCCCCCTACCGATGGCTGGTTTTTTACCGCTACCTTGGCCTTGGCCTGAGGTTGAACCCTGGCGGGAAGGACTATTTCGTCGTCATCCAATGGTGCATACGAAATACTCATTACTATATTACTCTATTTTTTTCATGCTCAATTCAAACTCTGGCTGATCAAACCCACTCAACTCTTCCTCTTCCTCGTCTGGGTATTCGGCTACCTCTTCCTCATCTGGATATTCGGCTACCTCTTCCTCATCTGGATATTCGGCTACCTCTTCCTCGTCTCCTGTAAACATGTCAGTTACCACAGGTACGTCGGGTGGTGGTACAAATGTTTCTTTGTTACACATTCCCAATATCACCAGGGCTGCGACTACAAACAGTATGACCTGCAAGTTGTTCATTTTATAATATAAGGACAAATAAATTCCGTCACTTAGATAGAAATTTCATTTTTGTCGGACTTCTTCTTGCGCCCCCTGCGCTTCTTGGCTCCACCCGATATGTTAACACTCTTGAGGTCACCCACGTCTGATGTGGAAATTACTGATACGATATCCGAGAGTTCATCATCCTCTGGTACCATGTTGCTCTCCCCGATGTCACCCGTATAGGTATTCTCTGCCTGTGGTGGCTGTGGCATCATCATATTACCCATCATTGCCGACAAGTCAATACCCGGACCCTTCATCTCCCTTCTGCCCCCTGGCTGTGGACCCCCTGCGTTCATATCCATTGGTGGCGCTGGTGCTCCTCCAGGGTTCTGCATTGTGTTCTGGACAGCGCCCATCATATTCTGCATCAGCCCCGGGTTCTGCCTCATCACATCATTCACGTTAGGCATCACGGACTTGAACATACTGTTGGTCAAATGGAACATCATACCAGAGCCTCCAACCATCATCATCAGCTTGATCTCTGGGGCCATCTTGACCGACGAACGGTACTTGACATACAGTTCCTCAAACGGTTCATCATAATCCTCGACATTCTCCATAATAGACTCGGACCACCCGTCGAGTTTAAGGTCAAATGGATCATACCGCTTATTCATGAACTCCAATCCTGTGACGCATGCAATGAGAGCACGGCGGGAGAACTTGATAGACTGGTCAACCTCTACACTGTACTTGGCTCTCTTAAGTTCCGACCGGATTTCATCGATACCTGAATACATATTGAGGCTCTTGTTGACATGGATTCCCTTCTTCTGTGACAAGCGTGTGAGTTTATTCAACAGGTCTGACTTCTCATCTTCGATGCTATTGAATCCCTCTGACGGGCCATCATCGGGTGCCATTGCGTAATTGGGCATGGGTTCTGGCATATCATCATCGCCATAGTCAGCGGGTGCCTCAGTAGTAACAGTTGGCCGGGGTGCTTGGCGTTTTTCGGGATTCATGAAAGCCATTGGGTCATCGAGTGTAGGTTCAGGCCGATGTTGTGGGTGTCGGCTGGGACGGTTGTCTCCTCCCATCTGGAATGATCTGGTCCCACCGACCTCAATCTCTTCTAAAAGGGCTTGCTCGTTTCCATCCAATTCCATTTCGGGGTCATCTTTCTCAATAAAAATTTCACCGGACATTGATATCCTTTATAACCCTCTATGAAACAATTCCCAATTCTTTAACGCAAAAATTTTATCTGGTAATAATAAACAATGAACAGCCGACAAGAGTCTTTCATTATGGGTGCCTTTGCCGCCACTGCTGTTTACCTTATCATGAATGGATGCGGAAAGTCCAGCGAGAAGTACGCCCCCCTGAGAACTTCTGCACCAAAGACAGGCGACGATGTCGTGAAGGGGCTCCGGTCACTTAAGTATTCCATCGAGTGTGTTCCCGGAAGCGAGACAGGTGGGTACTACACAAAGAGCCTTACCCCAGGTGGTGTGTGTGGTGACCAGCAGTATGTCAATGATGCCATGCACAGTTACAGCATTGAGTCAGGTGTTGGTGGAAATCTTCTCGACTAATAATAACAAATCATGGACTGTTCTCGTGAAATATATTCCATTCAGGTGAGCTCCTATGGTGCCACCAGTAATGTGAGTTTTGTAGGAACACTCAATACTCCAGTAAAAAACATAGTCAAGGCCGAGCTGGTCACAACAAGTTTGTCGTGCAGTTCTTCCAACATTGCCTACGTTGTTGTTGATGAACTGGTTACTCGTTTTAATGACTATGCAGTTGCACAGCCGGCTGATAATGACAGTGCCTCCCACAATTTAAACAGTACCAGCAGTGTTCTCCGAAACACGTTCGGTTCTGTGTACAACGATGACCACACCGTAAAAAACCGTATCACCTATTATAACCGGTACCCCATCACAGCAGATTTCTTCAACCCAATCAATGAGTTATCAAAACTTACCATTAAGCTGTATGACCACACCGGCACACTTCTTACAGACGAGGGTTTGAATTTCATGACATTCCGTTTTACATGCTTACATCATAATTTGTGTTAATGCACAAACATTTCCTACTTAAAAAAAAGGCACCTTTAATTAAGTAGGAAATGTCTGGATCCATACCTATATTGGTCGCCAAGGGAGCACAAGATGCTTACATAACCGAAAATCCCCAAATTACATTTTTCAGAGAAACATACAAACGTCATTCTAACTTTGCACAGGATGTACAATCTCAAATACTTGAGGGTAACCCCGGTAATTCCGGAATTTCTACTGTGAAAGTTCAGAAAAAGGGAGACATGTTATCGTACATGTACATTACAAAGCGAGTCGGCGGGGTTCTTCAGCCCGACATTAACTCCGAAGACATCGACAAGATTGAATTATTTGTAGGCGATCAGCTGGTTGACCGTATTACGACAGACCAGTTAGTTTCGCTGAGAAATATGAGTTCTAAGTACACCAAAGCTCAGCGGGGGAGCGAGAAAAGCGGTAAACTGGGATTCTATGGAAAATATCATTACCCCATCGGGTTCTTTTTCTGTGAGGAGTGGTGCCAAGCCCTTCCACTCATTGCCCTCCAGTACCACGATGTGACTATTCGTATCACATGGGGAACAAATGTACCGACCAGTACAACTGTGTATGAGATGTGGGCAAACTACATTTACCTCGACAACGCGGACCGGGCACGCATTTCCGGTTCCGATGGTAAAATCAATATGTTAATTACACAACACCAGGAAATCGAAGATACAAATACTACAGATGTTGAACTACTGTTCAATAACCCGGTATCATTCTTATTTGGAAAATCAGGGAGTGCAGATATATTCGGTGATACCCCCAGGAACACTACAGACAAATTAACGCTCCATATTAATGGCGTAGAGGTTGTCGAGAAAAAGGAAGTTGTTCCACACTACAGTATCATACCCACGGTGTATCATACAGATTTTGGTGTATGGAACAACGTTGACCCCATTTCGGACATAGTAGTATCTACACAGCCTACTTTTCCTTACACAAATATTGATATACAGCGTGATGTGGGCGCGAATATTAATTTCATGTACCCATTTTGCCTGAATACAACCGGGAGAGGTGCACAGCCGTCGGGTACTTGTAATTTCTCGAGGGTAGATAACGCAAAGTTAGTAGCTACCAAGAAAATCACATCACCAATTTATGCCAGAAGTTACAACATATTACAGGTCAGCAATGGTATGGGTGGGATTTTATTTGGTAATTAATAGTAAATGAGACTTATCCCGTGGCTGTTTCTGGCAGCCTTCATATTCTGCCTAACATACAGCCCGAAGCACACTCCTTCCGTGGCCTACGCCAAAACACCAACTGCACCATGCTGCGCTGATGCAAAATACATGGCGGCGAACCCCACAAAATGCCAGAGTGGTCACTATACCGGTGTCCAGTTTGGAAACACAGACTACGGCTGCCCCCAGCGCCACCCACAAGTTAACGGTGGTGCGATAATTGGTCGGTAAATCTATATAGTAGTATACCAAATGGAGAATAAACTTGCAGTCCTTATCGGCGGAATTGTCATTTCACTCATGGTATGCTACTACCTCAACAGAGAGTTATCATCAGCCCGTGTTCGCATCAGTGATGTTGAGCGAGCAGTTACAATGCATCACAAGGCATTTGAAGAGCTCAACGCACCGGAACAGGAAGAAATTGCTCAGGAAGTGGCCGTTGAAAACGATGTAAAAACAGAATAATTAATATATAACCAATTACCAGTATGAAATCAGATAGGCGTCATAAATGTATAGTCATCCCTATCATACGGACACCTGTTGGTAATAAAATTCTTACAGTCCGTGATAAAAGATTCAAAGAATGGACTTTTATCACAGGTGGATGTCGCAAGAGGGAGGTTTGTGACCCTATAAAATGTGCTCTTAGGGAGCTTGATGAAGAAACTCGTGGAGTTTTTAGAATTACCGGAGAATTGTACAAATATTTCAAATTTACAACGAAATTAAGGTCACCCGAAGAATTAGAAAGAGATCGCAGAGAAGGTTTGGAGGTTACATGTACCCATCACGTCTATGTATTCATACAGGATATGACTATCGAAGAATGCCAAACTGTCGTATATAACTTCAATGACGAGAAAATGAAGATGGAGGCGAAAAAACGAAATAATATACCAACTAAAAAGGCATTTGACGAGAATGATATACTGTCATTTGACACATACCCAGAGTTTATGCAACGCACTATATGGCCATTTATATTAAATACTTTGTTGTGCAACAATGATTTTGAGACAATTTTAAAAGATTTTTTACTGTAACTATACTAATAATGACCAAAGATTACTACATTATGAGAATCCTCAAACTACTCAATCTCGACCCCGATGACCCTGAGACTCACATAAAGAAAGAAGAACTGGATGGTTACTCCGTTCTTAAGCTCATTACTATGATCGAAGAATACAAACACATCGATAATGTACAATCGTTTTCAAGAAGGTGTGGGTCAGCATTCTAAAGAATACACGCGCCTTATATATAAGTTAAAATGGAACAACTCCAACTATATTATCCACACAGCAAGAAGAACATCAGTCATGTTTCAATGACTGGTGGTTCAATCTTTGTTCCCCCAGACAAATCAAATGAATTCGCACAAATGTATGTAGACAGTGTGAATGAAGGAAAGAAACTGTTTCTGGTAGAACAAAATAATCAAGAAAATTTTAGATATTTTGTTGATATTGACTATAAATCTGAAAATGCCCTCACAGAAGACGAGATGATGAAGATGGTAAAAGATGTTACCACACAAGTTGACGAAGGCAACGCGATCGTGCTCATATCAGAACCCAAAAAAACGGCAGATGGGAAGGTGAAAACAGGGATCCATATGGTGTGGTACGATTTCGTGACAAATCTGGAAGATGCACTTCGCATCAGAGAAGAAATTAATCCACTCACTAACGATAGTGTTGATGCGTCAGTGTATAGGGCAGGTATCAGGCTCCCATGGTCCCATAAATATGAACACAGGACAAAGAGGGTAGAGGGATACTATATCCCGATATGTATCGTAACACCTAATGGCAATGTAAGAGAAGTTGATTCCAAACCAACTGTCGAGACGTTCAATCTGTGCTGTGTAAGGTCCATCAAATCTAAGAGAAGAGAAGGTGGGTTTAGTAAAAACCAACTGGATGCAAGTATAGAAGACCCCGAACTGTATTCTTTGACAGAAAGGTTCGTCAGGAAATACATGGAAGGGCAGGGGCGCACAGATGTTAAAAATATTTTCAAATTTAAGGATACCTATTTGATCAATACGAGTTCGAGGTATTGTGAAAATAAGCAAGGACGGCACCACAATAACCATATATACTTTGTGATCAACAAGAGTGGCTATATATACCAGAAGTGCCATTGTAAATGTGATGTAGACAGGAAAAAGGGGCACTGTGAGCATTTCATGGGGCAAAAACACATGGTTACGAAGGATGTGCACAGAAAGTTGTACCCAGACAAATACAAATACAATTTCCTCGACTCTAAAAATATTCCTGGTATTTTATAGGCATGCTTGTTGTAGCAGTTATACTATTTGTTGTCGCGATCGTGGTATTTACTATGAAACCCTTACCCGAGAAAATATTCGGTGGACACGATTACCCAGAAATACAGGCTATACAGGAAGAAATCCATCAATATTCCGGAATTAACAAAGAGTATTACATGGAATATTACACAAAAATGGATATGGCCAAGAACACACACGATTCACGATATGTCCACGAAGCAGCCGAAAGCCTCAGGAATCTTGCCCTAATGGTAGAAGAACCCGATTCAACTGTACCCCAGGAATTAAACGATTTGACGGATAAATTGCTATTAACGTGGCTTAAACAATAGACACTTAGGATACACAGTATGTCAACTAAGACCAGATCAGGACGTTGTGTAAAGAAACCAGAGAAGTGGGTCCCAGACGAAGAATGTGAAGACGACTTTAATGATGACGAGTATGATTCAGACGAAGGGTCCGATGTATCGTCTACTATTAGTATGTCGGAGGATGAGTGTGATGACGACGATAGCTTCATCGCATCAGACGGGAGTGACTGTGAACCAGATGAAGATTTTGATGCCGAAGAGGATGAGGATGATGACGAGTATATCGACGACACAGACGACGATGAGTGAAATCTGAATAATAAAAACCAGGAGCCATAGTAATATGGATTCTGATATTTCTCCTATCTTTAACCAGAGTGATGATGGCAATAATAGTATGATTGATTCTACACCCATAGAAGATGTCATGGGGCAGGATCAGCCCATGATGCAGCAGCAGTCACAGGAACAGTTGTATTACCCACCGCAGCAGCAGCAGTATTACCACGAGCAACTGCCACCACAACCACCAGCCACACCTGCCTCTCCACACTGGGATCCATTTTCATCCATCGGGGTAACCTCATGGGTGGTAATGGCTATTGTATTTATAATTGGGTTTATTGTAGGTAAGCTTCGCTAAACTCGGCTACCAAAATTGGCGTCTTTTTCGCCATCCCATGGCTTCTTGCCTTGAACGTAATCAAACATATTACCTCCAAGACTGGAATGATCTTCATCCATATGGCTCACAAACGAACCGGTATTACCATTGAGTAGTGTTTTGTATGGGGCGACTTTATATATACGGGCGTGACCAGACTGCCCACCCACGATGTCGCGCATTACATCAATGGGTTTGATACTGGGCTCTGGCCTGTTAAGGTATGAAAGGTATATAAAGAAAACGAATACACCGACAATCGCTATTGTCACCAAGTTGAGTACCAATGCAATGAAGTACATTTCTTAATTATTACTATTATTTTAAATTCCCGTCGCAGCACATGCAGAAGTCGCCTCACCAGGCTCCTCGGGCTCCTCGGGCTTCTTGTTGAGCTCCGCCGTCCTCTTGTCCGCCAGCTTAACCTGCTCTTCAAGCGGCAGGCCAGGGTGCTCCTTCTTAATGTCCTCAAGGACATCGGCGGGATGAACATCGGGCTCCTGGCCGGGCTTCGAATAGAACTTGGAGTTCTCGTCGCCCGCCGTGAGGTATGGCATCTCCTCGCCCTCGGCGATGGTCTCAGGCTTACGCTCCATAGCCTCCTTCTTACGATTCTCGAACTCCCGCCTGGCTGCGGTCTGGTTCTCCTTGTAACCCGTCATAAGCTCCTCGAGCTTCTTATCCGCATAATGGACATCCTCGATGTGATCGCGGTCGGGTGGGATCAGTAGCCACTTGTACATATCAACCACATAGATGTCAAATGTAGCATCCTCGGACTGAAGCCTCTTTGCATGGCTCGCAGCCTCCTCACGCGTCGAGAAACACCCCCTAATCTTAATACCGAACTTGTCGGTCTTCTGTGGGCAGTCGGGGCCAACAATGGAAAGGCATGAAAAAAGCTGTCCAGGTACAGTTGTGTAATCTTGTTCAAGAGTAGGCATCTAAAAGAATAACGCGACTTATCTTTAAGTATGGATGCCATCCGAAAACTTCATAACGGTGCTAAACGCTCTCTCATCACTAAGTATGTTCCCATGGGTGCCAAGGTACTTGACGTTGGGTGTGGACAGGGTGGTGATGTTCTCAAGTGGAAAAGTCGTGATGCTATCCTAACTATGTGTGACCCTAACGCCCCACCACTCGAAGAGGCTCGTCGGCGGGCGGCAGCGCAGGATATGAAAGTTCGTATAACAGTCGGTGATGTCATTGGTGCACCCAAGGAAGTATTTGATATTATATGTTTCAATTTCTCGATCCAGTACATTTTTGCCGACATCGATTACATGTACAGGTCTATGATAGAAATATCTCGACGTGCACACAAAGGAACCTTGCTGATAGGATGTATCCCCGATTCTGAATTTATAATACGCAACCCGAATTATTCCGACAAATTGGGAAATGTCGTGAAGAGGAATAAATCTCACACGGGATTTGGTAATATAGGCGAAAAAGTTGACGTACTATTGGCAGACACACCGTATTATAATGGGAAATGTATACCCGAGCCCATCGCGTATAAGGACGTGTTCATTACATGGATGGAAAACAATGGGTGGTTCATGAAAGAATGGTCTCCACTACTCGACCAACCTATGGGTACTATTTCTGACATGTATAGTAAATTTTGTTTTCTCCGTATATCATAATGGAGTATAAGTGGATACTTTTTGTCATTTTGATACTACTTAACATGTATTCCGTCAAAACACTGGAAGAGCCGGAAAATTTTAAGAATTTGAAGATAAAATATTCGAAATTTTTGAAAATTCTTCCAGAACAGTACAGACATCTGCGCAACAAGAGTATATTGACTGGGACCAATACTAAGGGTGACCTTGGGTATAATATTAATAAAGGTGATGAAATAGCCATATGCATTGATGGCGACGAGAACTCGATGTTCCATGTGCTTCTGCATGAACTCGCTCACAGCACAGTAAATGAATATGAACATTCCGATAAATTTTGGGATAATTTTAAGGAATTACGAGATATCGCAATTGAACACGATATGTATACGCCGATTACACAGGACAAAGAGTTCTGTGGGAAAAAAATAAAGGACTAATATTAAAAGATGAGCAACAACAACGGTGTAGTAAATGCTGTCAATAATGTAGTCAACCAGGTGGTGAATTCGCCCGCGCCCCTCCCAATTCCCCTCCCGGTACCCAATGGTGTTCAACGTGGGATTTCACCTATTACTCCAACCGCTCTGTATTTCATCATTCTCATGTCCTATATGCTCATGATGATTGTGAACCGTTTTGACCTGTACCTCCGTGAGGCGGTGATGCTTATCATGCCCGTGATGGTTGTTGGTAGTATCGCCCACTACTACCCCAAGGAATTGCAGTTCCCTGGGCCAGGTACGTTCTTCATTTCGTTCTGTGCAGCATTTCTGATGCTTGCGACATTTTCGATCAGCAAGGATATGCGTAAGAAGTTGCGCGACCCCGATAAGAAGGGGAATACGGGTATGGCTGCTCTTGTATATTTAATGGTTGCCATCGCATTCGCCGTAGCTATGTACTTATCCCTTCAGTTTGGAAAGGGGCCAATGTTCTTCAAATTGTAAATGCAAAAGCATTTAATGCAAAAGCATTTAATGCAAAAGCATTACATAATTATTAATCATTCCAAGGTTAATAATTAGGTAATAACGCCCATGGGCGTTGGTATATTTACTTGTTTAATACGAATCGCTTGACGCCGTAGAACACACTTCCCGCCACCACACCAGTGGCAATGCCACCAGCGAGGGTGCGAGCACCGCCTTCTGTGAAGAGCTGGGGTGTGTACTGGAGCATCTTCTCGCGAACAGGTGCAGAGAATGCCAACATGGCGGCGGCTGAGACCAGAAGGGCATCCAGCTGCTCATCGGTAAGGTTGCCGGGGTTTGATGGCGCCTTAGCCTGCTGCTGGGGTGCCACCTGTGGGGGTGCCTGTGGGGGCATCATTGTATTTGCCGACGGAGCCTGCATCATCATCATCTGCTGAGGATGTTCGGGCTCGCCCATTACTTCACTCAAGGGTGTCGCGAGATCCATTTCACTTTGATTATCATCAATATTATTATTATTATCTGATAACTCGCGTTGGTTCTCGTATGTATCATCCCTACTTACCCTGTCGGTTTGTGGTAAGTCCACCATGCCATCATCACCATTGCTAAAGTCGAGTGTCTCTATACTTGTCATCTACTGTACATAAACAAAAACTGTTCTTTTTATTTACGCGAGTTTCTTGATGCTTACCTTCTGTGAATTACGGTTTCTCATTGCAGCATTAGGGTCTCCTCTGGCATTTGAGCCGCCTGCTTTAGTATAATTCTTATTATGGGCAGCCCAAAGGGCAGGTGACCCCACCCTGAAATTCTTTCGCATCTTTGCCTTGTACCAAAACACACAGTCCTCAATCCTATTAGATTTACTGGTATTATCTAAAACCAGACATTCATAGTTCTCGGTACAACTGGTCATTACCTGATTGAACATATCAAATGTTGGAAATACACCAAAAAATGATTTATACAATTTTTCTCTATTTTGGATCACATTCTCTCTCAGAATAAATACGTAATCTACATTTGCACGTAAGTCTGGCGTCAAATCCATACAATACTGCATGGTCATCATGAAAAACAATTTCCAATGCCTCCCATTCATAAAACACTGTCTGATACATACATCTTTCATGAATTTCCTGTCGTACATACAATCGTCAAGTAACAGAAACGCACTGGGGTTTGGCTTGTTCGTACTTACAACATGCTTTTGCCTGTCCAAAATACGCTCTATGGCTTCTCTTTCATAGTCACTGTAAATGAACAGGTCAGGAACATGTTTTTGGTAATAGTGATTACCCTCTTCTGTGGCCGACATGACAATACCAATAGGTATATGTTTCTTGTGATATAGAATATCGGCAACCAGGGTGGACTTCCCTGTACCACGCTTTCCTATAAAAACACACACCTTGTCATCTGCCATCTTAGTTGCATCGAACTTCTTGAGTTGAATGTTCATTGTCCTGTTACAGTGAGTGTTTTTTATTTAAAGATTTATTCGCGGTTAGTAGTAGTAGACCATCATGTCAGGCGGTGGGAGAGTTCAGCTTACTGCAACTGGTATGCAGGATGTCATGCTTACACAAAATCCACAGATGTCCTTTTTTTTGAAAAACTATAAGCGACATACAAAGTTTGCGATGCAGACGACAGAAATTCCATTCGACCAGGAAGCCAGGTTTGGTGGTAGGGTACACGCCACCATACCAAGAATGGGAGATCTCGTAAAAGAGATATATGTACGGATCACATTACCCGAGATGGACCAAAATGTTCTAAAAGAATTTGATTCTGTAAACCAGGAATTTACGGGTATCAAAACATTTCCAACATACGTGGATTCCATTGGGAATGCTGCCCTGAGGAGAGTGGATTTGTCCATAGGCGGGCAAGTCTTATCATCATTAAACGGAGAATATATGGAAATTTACAATGATACATTCATACCCAAATCCCATAGTAAAGCGATAGAAAATATGGTCGGAAGGACATATGCAAAGGACGGGGCTGGACCCGCATCTAATGTAGTATATAGGACAGAAAATGGATTTTCTGCAAACGGAGCGTTTCCAAGGACATATATTGTACCTCTGCGTTTCTGGAACACACAGGATGCCAGTTTGGCAATCCCACTGGTGGCGTTACAGAAACAGGAACTTGAGGTCTCAATACAATTGGAAGATGTTGAGAGGCTGGTAACAAGTAAACTATTTGATATCAAGAGCCATATCAAAACTAATCTCGGATTGGGAGGGAAACCACTCGAAATCGAACAAATGTCGTTACTCGTTGATTACATTCAACTCAGTGATGAAGAAGTCAACTACTTCATAAGGTCACCAATGCAGTACACGATAACACAGGTTCAAGGTATTGAAACAGCCATAGGCAAAAATGAAGATTACACCACGCTCCCTAAACAAATTAGGCCCACGTTTTCTAATCCTGTCAAAGAATTGTTTATAATTACACAAGATGACACAAACAGACCCAAAAGTATCCAAACCATTTCAACACTCACCAACGACTACTTCAATTTCAAAAATTCCGTCGGAACAGACCACCTCAAATCACTGGAATTGCTGTTCAATGGAGAAATTCGGATCCAGAAAGAAATAGCAGATGGGTTTTACCTACGAGTTGTGCAGCCACTGCAGTCACATACGAAAGTTCCAGAAAGATTCATCTATAATTACTCATTCGCATTGGATCCAGAGAATTATGGACCAACGGGACAGGTGAATTTCAGTCGCATCAAGGATACCCTGTTTAACCTGAATATGAACCCGTCACTCGGGAAGGATGTGAACACAAGAATCTATGTAAAGAGTTACAACATATTAGTTATACAAGACGGTATAGCCGGCGTACTATTTAACTATGGATCCGGAACAGGCAATTGAACTTCTTAAACCATTTTTTGAATCATCTGTTATTATTGCATCTGAATACTGCAAAGCGTGTAACAGGAACACAGTGACTCTACAGGATATGGAATATGGATCAAAATTTGCAGCACGGCATGTCGTGGGCATTGAAAATGAATCATTTTTTCCAGAAATATACGATGAAGAGGAGTCAGACGAGGATTACGACGAAGATGAATCGGACGATAGTCCAGAAGATCCTTTCACAAGATACGTAGGTGACGATATTAAAATGAACAGTATTAATACTTGTTACGACACGTGGGACCAGTGGGAGCCCCATATCCCATTACAAATTGCGGCAAAACGTGCTATTGAAAAAAATTAACTACATTCAGAATGGTAAAGCGTATTACATTGAAGAAAGTGATAGAACCATCAGGATGCACATTTGATACGTCAGGAACCGCCATTGTTGATAACGAACCAGACTATGAAATTGAGAGTGACGACGAAGGTGGTGATAGCGATGAAGCTTTGGGTGAAGCAATTGATTATGATAGTTGTGCAACGACCGATACCGAAGATGCATACGAAAATACACAGGAGAGCACTTATTCTTTCGCGCCCTGCAGTATAAATTTTAAAGAATATGAAGGTGAAGATGAATTAGAGGAAGAAACCGATTTCAAGCCGGTCAAAAAAAAATGTAAGTAGATAGTAAAATGATTAGCCAGATCGCCCAGGATGTCCAGGCCCAGTCTATCAGCTCTATGGTAGGAGGATTCTCCTTCGCCGCCGCCATCGCATGGATGGACGTCGTCCGTTGGATTATCTCCAACACCATCAAGACATCGAAGAACGGTGGTACATACTACCTTATTACCGCTCTTATGACCACTCTGCTGGCCGTTATCGTGTTCACCGTGCTCAACATGATTACAGAGCGTGACCTCAAGAAGCAGCAGCCAGTGTTCGCCGTGACACGTTAAGCCCGTTTCTTCAGTGACACGGTTTTAAATGATGTCAATATCAATACAATAATGCATAATACGACCCCAGCACCACCGTATACCAGTACAGTTTTATTGTATTTGGGTGCGAATTCGTGGAGTTTAAGAGCCTGGGGGAGTTCTAATGGCTTGCGCACAACTGGTTCTACATTCAACTTATCAAGATTACACTTGATTTCAAATTTCAGAGTATGATTCTGAAGCTTAAAATCATACGGGGATAGAACCCCGAAATTATCAACCCAGAATTGAATCCGAAGACTTTTTATGACTGGCTCCTTCCCCCTTGGGAACTTATATTGGACCGCTTCATCCATATCAATATGCGTGGGGTTGTTACGACGGAGGATGGTTCCAACATACCCAGGATCCTGTGTGTATATCTCGGATTTGAGGTGGTCTCGGTTGTTCGGTAATATGGACATATACAGAAACTGTGCTCCGAAAATATCAACGCCACTGGAAATGATTTTAAAACTGCTGCTGCTGTAGGTGCCCGGCACGAACCCAAATACACTTGCGGGGCTGTTGTTACTAAACACCAAATCAAATTCCGTCGCCCCACCGTCAAATTCAAATGTATTCGTGCCAGAATCGTAGGTCACAGTCACTGTATTGGATGTATCAGATGCAACAGCTGCACTGATGTCAGTCGCAAGAGCAGTCTCCGATGTGTATATCTTGGGATCCATCGTAACCGGTTCGCCGTTGTAGTAGAAGGTGTTGTTGTAGGTATCGATAGTGTACCCGGAAAATGGTATAATCGCATTTGCGAGTTTTAGTTCTGATACATCATACAATGGTCTGTTCAGGTTCACCAGATAATCCTGTGGCCCTGACCAGTCATCTACGTTTCTATCGGAACTATTAACAGTTAATAGATAAGAACTCATCTATAATTAATTCTTTAAAATAATTTTGTATGTTTTTCCCAATACCTTGCGCTCCATGTAACTTATCGCCCCCCTGAGAGTAGGCTTGCTCCACAAAAGCCATCTCGACCAAAAACCAGGAGATTTAATACCACCCATTCCCCAATTCTCTTTCGTACTGGAACGCCGAGAAAGCATAACAGAATCAACCTTGGCTGGATTTGTGTATTTTGTAGGCTTACCACCATGCCTTGCAACATACCTCGCCATACGCAGAGGGTCTTTGTGTATGGTGTAATCACTGTACCCCTTCTGACCGAATTTTACTGAACTGCCATCTGCGAAGACAGCCTTGAATTTCTTCGGACCGGGAGGATTCCTGTACAAATAAATGGTTCCCATTAATATTATATTAGAAAGTAATGTCAAATACCATCCCGTCCCTTTTTAGTTGATCCAGTTTAGCCTGCTCTTGATCGAAATTGTGTAATTTACCCATATCGTCATTAATCTTCTGAATAGCAGAATCAGATTGGTCATAGTAATATCCTGGCACAGAATGACCACCGATGCCCGCAATATGAACCGGTCGTCCAGTCAGTTTTAATACATGAAGTATGACTAACAACCCACTCGTGTATTTCCCAGACTTATCATATTCCTGGATTCTGTGATCCCACGGAAAATATCCAAATTTTCTACAAAATTTCTTACGATTTCTTGTTCCCATCCATATCATATTTGGTAAATTTTCTAGAATATTCTTGAAATTCTTCGGATGCAATGATTCATTGATGTGGATTGCATTGCATTTTGACCCAACATCTTTCTCATACCCATCAAGTTTAAACTTGTTAATTCTAATCACAATATCATATGAATTTATCAAATCTCCTAAATTTTTACCTAGAATTCTAGGAGAATTTCCGACCACAATGACACTCTTATTCAGAAATGGATTGTATGTAAATTTTCTAAAAATTATAAAAATTATCACAAATATTATAGAAAATTTTATAAAATTTATAGTCATTCTAGAATGTTCAGAGATTATAAAATACGGGAGAATACATGTGATGAAATTATTCTAGAATATCAAAATATTCTCTAGAATTCTAGAATATTCTAGAATATTTTTAGTTAAGAAAGAAATTTGTATCATACATAATGTATTACCCGTTGATACTTTTGTATGTAGCACCCATATTGGATAAGTCGTATTCATTTCTATCATTGGTAAATGGTATATATGCATGCATGTTTAATATGGACCAGATGGTTCAATTTCTGTTCATCAACCAACTTGCATCTACAATAGGATTTCATGCGACGTACTTCGGTGACAATGCAATTTTTAGAAAATTCTCGAATTTCTATTCCTATTTCTGGATACAGAATTTTATTGACAATTTCCTGCCACTTATATATTATGGGTGGTATATCAAAACCCATAGTATACAATTTGTTTCACCATACATTGGTATAGTAACACTGATGTATCAGTTGTTGTGGATGTATCGTGTATCCGGTTCATTTAGACTGGATGGAGTGTACCGAATAAAGGCACCACCGACTGCGTGGGCAATCGGGTGGGCCGCGGGATCCATGTCTCACCTGATATTACCTTACCTGATGGGTTAGGCACCACAAATCCACCAAAAACAACAGGCATTGTACGTTATAATTGCACTGGCGTAAAAATAACTTGCCCACTCACATTCATCATCATCCATACTATCATCCGTGTATTAAATTTATAATTTGTCCAAAAGTCAGACCTTTCCTCTGACCTCTGGATATAACAACATCGCCCTTTAAAAGGCGCATAGGCCCATTCTTTGAAATCCTACCACCCCTACTATCACCTACCTTTACTGTGCGCGGAATGGGACCCTGGTGCTTATTGGCAATCAGATCAACAATACGCTTGTGCCCCAGACCCTTGCGGAACTTCGCGGGTATCACAATCTCACCAGACAACACACGGTATACACCCGACCGGCGCACATTGCCACCAGAGTGCATCATATAATTGTCCATGAATCCTCCATCAGTCAGTGTTTTATGCGTAAGGTTTGAAAACGGGTTGATTGCCACGCCGCCCCGCCGCGACCTCGTCTGGCCTTTTGGTGTTATTCTGTGCCCAATGTTTTGGGCAGGCTCGCCTGCATTCTCACGACTCTGGCTTCTTCCTACCCCATTGAAGCGAGTATACAGCGAATTCATATATAATATACCTATGAAAAGTTAATGGCATAGGGGTTATTGGCGTTTGTGCGCTTGGCCAGGCCCAGGTCTGCTGTGCGTGGATCACGCTGGCCCTTGAATGGATTGAACTGGTAGTGCTGATCCTTGACGTATGTCTGGTTAGCTCCACCCGTCGGTCCCATGGCACCCTGGATAGCCCTGTGTGCACCCGATCTCATCGCTGTCACAATTCCTCCCTGTGATCCTGGGTTTCCACGCACATTCATGCGGCCGGGGTTACCCGCACGCCCAGCGTTTCCTCTCTTATCGGCAACACGCAATCCACCCTCCTGGAGTACTGGGTCTGACGTGTATGCTCCACGGAAACTGGCAATACCTGGCGCAGCTACATCATTGACTCTCTGTGTATTGAGGTCACCCTTGTTACGTGATGGCATATCACTTACGGGCCCTGCTCCCACAACGTGCCTTGCCGCACCGTACTGAAGCCCGTCGTCGCGCATAGTTGTCGTTGATCGGTTGGTCTGCCTCTTGGTCCTCTCGTGATTCTGGTGCCCCGTTGTTCCTGTGAGCGCACCACCCTGTCCCTGTGCCCTCCCCTTGACGGGTGGGCGGCGTTCCCATAGTGCAGCGGTTCTCTCTGGGCGTTCCTGTGTAAGGTCACCAATCGCGGATGTTCCTCTCTTTACGACGGGATTAGCAGGCCCTGACCGCCCCGGCAGGGTTGTTAACTTGTACGCACCCACATTGTTGGGCATGGGGCGGTACATCTGCTGGAACCCACCGTATGCGGGGACTTCTGGGTTGAGCCCGAGGCCCGGGCCGACATACTGCTTTTCCATGGGCTGGACATTATTGGTTTTTGATGTGATAGGCTGCCTGTCATATAAATTGTAGACTCCCTGACCACTTGGATTCCTTGAGGCATCCTTTGCTACCACACCGAACGATTCTACCTCGTGTTTACGTTTCTGTTCCTGGATAGGCAGGGTATATTGTCCCTGCCTGATATCAAGCTGCGCTCGTGCTCCGTCATCTGATGGGGTGTTGATATTATTCCCAAAAAATGGCTGAGGCTGACCCTTTTCCTCGTAGTGTTCTGTCTTGCTTAACGTTCTTCCTGCGAAGACGATACCACCCAGAGCAATTAAGGATAATGGATCCATGTTATAATTATGTTTTATTTTATTTGTCGGATTCTTTGCAGTAACGCTGCAAAAACATGCCATTCTGGACTTCGGCCCGAGTGCTTCCAGGGTTCTCTGTCCATGCCCGGATGGGAAGTTTGCACGCCACGTCCTGGCGGGGGAAATCGTATGACTTCTGTGCGTAGTACTTATTGAATAACTTGGTGGTCTGTGGGCGGAGAGCATCATCAAGGTCGATAAGGTGGGCGGGGGCGCCCTTCTCTGCCATGTAGGGTGCGGTACCGAACACTTCTGTGCTTGGTCTGCAACAGTGGCCGGTGTTTGATGGTTGGGGTGGAGCAAATACGTGTTCTGTCGCCCTGTGTTCTGGGACAGCGTGGTCGTTTACAACTTTGAGCCCGGGCTGAAGGGTGTAATCCATGTTATTATATTTAAACAATTTAATTCCTTAGAATGATCCATTGAACATTGTTCGCATCTGGGTGAGTTCGGGTTGGCGGGGGTTAGCTATGCATGCACTTTGGTCATCACGACACATTGGCTTTCCCCTGCCCTGGTGCCCTCCCAGGAAGTCCAGGAAACTTTCTTGGTCACTGGCGAGTGTGGTGTTGGGCATGGTGTAGAATGCTCTGCTCGCACCATTTCTGGAACCGTAGATATCGGCAGCATCCCTCACGAACGTGTCATCAAGGTTACGCTTAATATCGGCGTTATTCACGCAAGCCGCTGGCCTCTCTGGGTCATTTGTGTAATCTGAGAGCAACACATTTCCCATGGGGTTATCAGCGGTGGAATGTGTACAGATGGCCCCATCCTTTCCTGGGCCCTTATACCCCGGTACAATCGACCCACTTTTGTGGAAGACATAAAGAACACCGATAGTCACTGCGGCGAGTATTAAAATACGTGCATCCTTCTGTATGAGAAAGAGTGCAAGAGAAACATACAGGATGAATCTCGATGTAGCATTCACACGATCATCGGTGCTCTGATCGTATGTAGGCCAAAATTTTGACAACTGTGAGATCTCCGTTAATTGCCTGGGATCATCAAACCACACAGTTGACATTTATAATAGTGTAATTTTATTTATTTACTTATTACCTCCAAGGAGGCCGTTCATCATCCCCATCAAACCACTGAGGTCCATCTGTCCCCCGCCCTCACCACCACCGCCCTGCTGCATACTCTCGGCAGCCTTCTCCGCAAATCCCTCGATCTGCTTAAGTGTGTCGTTGGGGATGGAAACAATGAGGTTACCCAAAGTAAGTAGGGTCTTGAGGTACTGCCAAATGGCGTTCTTGGTGTTACTGGATACGTCGGCTGTCCACCATCGAGTAATGTTGAGGTCATTCAGGAATGAAATCTTGTCAGCGTTGTTGAGAAGGAACGCCTCATCCTGTGCCATAATCTTATCCTGGTAGGGTCGGACAGACTCCGTGGGATCCCCGGGTACCGAGCTCGA
>JGI24916J38487_100588_pt1 | contig 40263 bp, 50 predicted proteins | sample LinPfosmplate4_FD_38487 | JGI IMG/M metagenome (IMG submission 38487) | reverse complement strand
TGCAGGTCGACTCTAGAGGATCCCACCATCATGCGTGTGATCGGGAGGTACATAGAAATAAAGAGTCCCAAGCATAAAATGCTCATGTGGCAACTCTTCAATATGTTGAACTCGATTAGCATTTGATTTTCGTGTTGACCTGTTTGTTGGGTTCGGCAACTTGTTTGAGATGAATGGTATGATACGAAAAATCATAATTGGGAAACAGATCTTTAATTTTATTAGAAAGAAGACTCGCGTCGACTATGTAAGGTGTACCAGAACACACCGAATCCTTCTCAATCTCCAAAAGACGATCCTCCATCGATACAAACTTCTTCAGCATCTCACGATTCATCCCATCCGCATGCATCATGAGATACGTATCCTTAGACGCACCATCACTCATGTAGAAGTGTTTGGAACCCTCAACCTCGGTCGATTTGTTACGTGTATCAAACATGAGTGCCAACACGATGAGAGCTACGAGAATGTAGATCATTTGTTATTTACCTATATTTTATCTCGGTTCCATCCGCGCCCTGACACCCGGGGACAATGGCTGTGCGGGACGGTTAGAAAAAATCAACCCATATGGAATGGATGGTCTCATGTTGTGCTCCGGGATCAACGCTAGATGAGGATCCATGGGGCGGGGACGAGGACGCTCGGGCATGGGGTAGGGACGCTCAGGCATGGGGCGGGGACGAGGACGCTCGGGCATGGGGTAGGGACGCTCAGGCATGGGGCGGGGACGCTCGGGTGTGGAGCGGAGAGGCTCGGGCTTCCTGAACCAGTTCCATGGAAGCCAGGGGTTATACGATTCACGTCTCGTCATCACGAATACTAATATGACCGTCATAATCATCACAAGAATAAACATACGTCGACTCACGTTCTTTTTCATTTAATATTTACTGTGAAATTAATCCACAGAGGTCATCAATCTTTTGGAGAATGTTTTGAAACTTGTAGATCGAATCAACATCGGAGGGTTTCACAATTTCCAACTCAATCTGATAACTCGCCTCTTCCTCAGAGTCCATGTCAGCATTGTCCCCTGAAGAGATGGTCATGTCGATGCTGAGATTCTTGCGCACGAAAGAGTGCCTCGTCTTGGTTCGTTTACGGTCCATCTCATATTCACCAGATGTTGGAATCTCACGAGCGACACAGAAGCGTACATCGAGAGGCTCGCGCTTGAAATCTTCCTTGACCACCGCAATCTTCTGGATCATCGTCTGTTCACCAGTGTCTTCGTCACATGTGATGCGAACATTATTCACGTCGCTATAATAGACATCGGATGTGGTCGTTTTTGTCGATTCCCAGCCATTATACTTCTTGAGGCCCTTGAGGACATTTTTCCAGACATCTTTACCGACGTTCGTATCGAAGAGAGAACCGTTGTGTTTGCCGAGACGAATCTCAACTTCAACATCCCCCTCATTCTTGTGGGCTTCGAAAATAGCGAGTACTTTGTCTGTGAGATCCATTTCGTTTCTTGTCTTTTTACATTTGCGTCATTCTCTTAAGCCTTTTTTGAGCATAAAATGTAATGAAAGGTTTCGAAAATCGGGGAAACACGTGTTATTTCAACACAGCTCTCCAGTGCCTTCTCTATATACCAGCTTTGACGAATCATTTCTTGCGGAACCCATACATGGGTGAATGTGCATTCGCGAAGGTGTATTGTGAACTGATCAAAGTATACTGGACCAGGGGTCAGGGTAATGTTGACATAAACCCCCTTCTCATACATTTCCGAGAACAGTTTCCGAGATTCGGGGAGAGGGAGCAACACGACGTCCAGGAAGCCATCTTATGTATCATAGACATTCTCGAACGTGCTGACCCTAAAATCAAAGATTGGTTCTATGGAAAGAAGGTTCAGGAAACGATATGGCCAGGAGGAAAGTCATCGAATGAAGAAGATTTTAGCGTTCATTTGATAACCTCTGAAGGCAAGGATATGGGTAAAATGCTAACAGAAAGTACTAACTGGAGTACCATAGAAAATTTTGAAGACACACAGGGAAAAATGCATCACGTCGCGACGACGCGAATGGTCTTCTCCAAATTGCCACAAATTCTCATGATTTCATTCGACCGTAAGAGTCATGTACACATTCTCGAAAAACTCATCATAGACTCACGTGAATACAATCTCATCGCGGCTGCCGTACACGTTGGTCGTCAAAGTGATGGGCATTACGTCAGTTTTGTGAAACGGAGAAATAAGTGGTTTCTTGTGGACGACGACACGATACAAGAACACGAATTACCTAATGAAGCTGGATATTATTTCATGGTCTACAATCTAAAAACTCCTTCATCTGAATATTCTCCTTAATATTCACGATCGTTCTATAAAACGTACGACGGTTATTCGGATGCGTTTTATCTGTGCGTCTCTTCAGGGGTTTCCACCACAGGGGTTCTTCCCATGTCACATATGCACATTCAACAATCGCTCCATCTTCGAACCACGATTTATCCTCGATACGATTATGAGGAATTTCACTCTCAAAATACAACTTCCCCTTTTCCTGTACGTACAAGCGCCATGATGGTATACCCGGTACAAACCCCGGTGTTTCTCGTGAAGGTTCTCGCTTCATGAGAAAGTCCACTGTGTTCTTCTCCAAGGGTTTCCATTTGAACATCGTCTCATGTGTTCCAATCTGGATAGGTTCATTCACGGGTGTGAATACGAGGCCGTCGATTTTTTGTTGGACCGTCGGAAGATACACATCCATAAACTTCGCAAAGTCTCTCATGGGGTGAAATGTCTTACACTTGAGACGATACTTATCAGACTTCATATAGATGATTGACTTCATGAGACTCTTCGCCGCTTCGAGACGTTCGTTGAGATTCTTGTTCCACACAGAAGTTCCAGCGACGAGAACAGCGTCATATACCATGAGCGTACCTTCATAGAGTTCCCCATCGAGAATCGTTCCATCATATGCACTCTTCTTCAAATTGATAGGAACCTCGAACATCTGAAAGGCCCGATTTACAAATAGACATTTCTTCTTTCCGTCATATGTGAGCGCCACCAACATGTGACGTTCACCATCCGTCTTTTCACAAACGAGGTAGTCTCCACCTTTCATGATTGGAAAATGCCTACGTTCGATCGAAATCGGTTGTGGACCGGGAAAATAGTCTTTACTTCCCCATACGGAATGTATAAACTCTATGACATATTTGTGAAGCGGGTTGGACATGTTTTATATTGAGCCGTAAACTTTAATTTGTTTTCACACCGGCTGCGTTTAGAATGTTACTGATACATTCATGTGTATACGTCATCGTCAACTTAGCTGCTGTAAATGCATAAATGCGTACACCACGTTCCTTGAATTTCTCAAACATTTTCGGGAAAATCTTCCATGAACCAGTCTTTTTATCACGTATAGTCTTGATCACATTCTTAGTGTTCATGAGCCACGCTCGGGCACTTGTCGTGTTCACATTGTACACGTTCGGTGAAACCTTTTTCAGAACATCGGTGTCGAAATGCAGACCCATTTGAGAGACTGGTTCATCTGACCCAGCTTTCACCTTCTCCTTGAAGAGTTTCCAATCGATACCCTCGATGACACCCGGAAACACGAGACAACCAACCGTTTCGTGTGGTTCGAAACACTGGTCGAGTGTCGCGTCATCAATACCGATACCATATTCTACAAACAAGATACGATCATGTGTTTTCATAAACTTCTGGATAATCTCCGCCTTTTCAAACGGGTCATCCACGACATACGCAATTTGATTATTGATATTCCTCTGTAGGCATCTAATATTGAGACGAAGAATCGTGTGAAGTGTCTTCACGTGACACGACTTCGACCGAGTGACGACGATAGTTGCGAAGTTCATGATTTTCACACGAGTCTAAGCCTTAAGCCTATCGTTGAGGCATCCACTGAACGGCAAATTTCCTACATGACCAAGTGTCGTATTCACATCCGCGTAAATTTTACCATCCGCCTGTTGCCAGCGACGACAGAATGCATAGTCTTCGGATAGGTACCGGCGGTTTGTGGGGTCAATCATACAATCGAAGCATGCATGGTAGTCATCGAAATCGCGGTTCTGGTGATCATTTTTACACCAGAGATCTGGGAACTTATCCTCTAGGGTCTTGAAAACCGAGCGTTTAATGACCATGAAACCAGTGGGACCATCGAGAATCTCGATGAATCCATTCTGAATCGGGCGATTTTGCGCCCCGAAATTAATTACAAGACTTGAGGAAAGCATGGACATGTCTCTCTCGTCGCCATTTTTCACAGCTTCCGCAGCCTGATCCCACATGACAACCTTTTTGGGATAACACGCGACGGAGAGGTCATGGCCAGACTTGACAAGACGGACGACTGCCGCGGGATCAAAATCTATATCCGCGTCAATAAACATGAAATATTCACAGTCTGTCTTCTGCATGAAGCGACCGACCGAAACATTACGAGCGCGATGAACGAGGGACTCATTTTCTGTAGTATCGAGATACAACTGAATACCTTCTTTTATTAAAAGGAGCTGAAGTTTGATGATACTCGTCATATACTTCTCTAAACACATGCCACCGTAGCATGGTGTCGCTAGGAAAAGTTTCGTCATATATCTATGACTCACCTTTAAACTCTAAGTGCTTTTTGATAATCACTTCAATCTTGTTTAATGTCGGTACGGAAACCGAGCATTTTTCACACATCTCCAACTTTGTTACATTTGGGCTCAATACCATGTAAATGATCGCAGACGCTACACTATTCGGTGTCTTGCTCATAAGATTTACACAGTCTTCCGTCAGATTACAGAGTTTAATACACCGAAGACGTTGTTCACGATTTACATTAAATGAATTCAAGAGTCGCTGCATAACATCAAACGCCTTCGTCACGTAATTCTTTTTCGTGACACCTTCGATCGTGTCCTTGAACATCTGTGTCGTTCGACTGATATCTTTTGACTGAACGCCAAACATATCCGCAATTTCCTTCGTCGTTCGTGGGTGTTGGGCCATTCGACAAGCATACAACACACAATTCGCCTTGATCCCTAAACGCACCGCACCCCGGGTGAGTTTTCCATCATTGAATTTCCGATAAAACATCTTCGCCTCCTTGAGGACAACTTCCGGGAGTGTATGACACGCCTCATCGATATCTTTGTATGCATGAAACAAAGATCGATCCTTGTGGTTCATAGACATATGAAAGTTGATCTTCGCCATCCGCTTGTTTTCGTACGTCGACCCACGCTGTGTGGAAATGATCGTTCCTTTACCCCAGTTCTGTGAAAAGAGTTCAGGGTTCGCATTTGGGTTTCCACACCTCGATGGATCATTCACCTTTCCATCATCCGTGACACCACTTGTCCACTCAGCGGTATCATCAACAAAATATGAGTCTACGAGACCACATTCAGAGCACGTCGGTAATCCTTCTCGGCTGAAAAGTTTTATCCCCGAGCATTCACGACATATATTTATATTCACAGGCTTTTCTTCGTTTTCTTTGTGTAAGAGAGTGTCCAAATCGGACCATATAGCTGCCAGCATTGTTTTTGAATGGGGCAATCTTTTTTAGATTTTTAAAAAACGCATCATTCACTTAGGCGCCTGACCCGGGTTTCTATCGCGTCAATCGTCTCCTTGAAACTCTTTCCACCTGAAGTCGTAGGCTCCCATTCATTCCATTCTTTGTCGATGGCTTGATGTCCGGGAGGTAGGGGAATCTCCTGACCTACGATTTCACTATCAGAAACGACAAAACCTTCGAGATCCGATTCGTCCTCATCACCACCTTCATCATACAAGTCACTGTCGCTGTCCTCGATGTCAATTTCACCGTACATAACAAATCTGTTCTCTCCCAAGGATTTCATCTCTAAATCCATAAACGTTGTTCCACTTGGGTAGTGTTCCATCACACTTTCGAATGGTGCGGGTGAGAATACATCGGTTTCGAGCTCATATACACATGCACTCTTATAAAAAAGTTCGGTTGGATTGAGATATCTCAGGCCAAGTGTGCGACCAGTGTTCATTGCGACAATCCCGTACATTTCGTCTTCAACACCATCTTCGTTTACTAATACTTTGACTATATCATCTTGGTTTATTTCGGAGGGCACAATCATGCTTAGAGTTTTCACTCAAAAAAAATTCAGGGATAATATCACAGATGAAGGTTATAATTTATTCGAAGGAAGGGTGTCAGTATTGCGACCATGCGGTAAACCTATGTGAGTCTGAAGGACTCGAGTACGAAAAACTCATGGTGGACAAAGAGGAACTCAAGAAAGCTTGTGGTCCAGGAGCGGCAACCTACCCTCAAATATCTATTAACGGACGTCACATCGGAGACTACTTTCAATTTCAAGAATACATCGAAGACGAATACGAACCTATACTCGCACCAACCCTCAACCGGTTCACGGTGTTCCCCCTGAAGTATCCAGAGCTTTGGGAACTCTATAAGAAAGCACAGATGTCCAACTGGACTGCGGAGGAAGTTGACCTCTCCAAAGACCTCGATGACTGGAAGACCCTAAATGATAATGAACAGAAATTCATAAAGTATATCCTGGCGTTTTTCGCTGGATCCGATGGAATTGTATTTGAAAATATCAACAACAACTTTGCTGATGAGGTGCAAATCTCAGAGGCTCGCTCGTTCTATGCCTACCAGTCTCACAACGAGATGGTTCATGGTGAGACCTACTCCAAGTTGATTGACAAATACATTAAAGATGGTGCGGAGAAGAAGCAGCTCTTCGAAGCGATTCAAACTGTACCATGCATAGAGAACAAGGCAAACTGGGCCATGAAATGGTTCGACAAGTCCCGACCATTCGCGGAACGCCTCTTCGCATTCGCTTGTGTCGAGGGTATCTTCTTTTCTGGAAGTTTTTGTGCCATCTATTGGCTTAAGAAGAGGGGACTCATGCCCGGTCTCTGTTTCAGTAATGAACTCATCTCCCGAGATGAGGGACTTCACCAGGAGTTTGCGGTTGAGTTGTTCAAGCTGTTTCGCAACAAACCTTCGACTGAGACGCTACACACCATCATCAAAGAAGCCGTCGAGATTGAGAAGGGGTTCATCCTCGATGCACTCCCGTGCAACCTCATCGGTATGAACTCTGACAAGATGTCCGAGTACATCGAATACGTATCCGATCGTCTTTTGAAACAGATTGGGCAACCACCTATTTGGGGTTCCAAGAATCCTTTTGATTTCATGGAAAATATCTCCCTCGATGGCAAGACAAACTTTTTCGAAAAACGGGTAGGGGATTACGGGAAAATGGATGACACTTCGGATGAAATTGGTTTCGATGAGGAGTTTTAAAACAAGATGCCATCCGAGTCGACGGACATGGGTGCGAGATTGCGGCCACTATCGACGAGTTCAACCTGAGATTCGGCGAAACCTGGTTTGGGTTCGGGGGCGTCAACCATGGGCACAGGAGGCTCGACGACAACCTTCCCACCCCTGACAGCCACCTTCTTCTCACCGCACCCACATCCCTTCTTTTCCTTACGCTCCTTCTTTATGTTCATCATACCCCACACGACCAGGATGAACACGAGGGTGTGTACGAGAAGGCCCATCGTCGAGGGGCATCCCGTGGGGGTGGCGATCCTGGGACCCAGAACTCGCCTGACGAGACGGAAGGTCTCGGGGTTGGCGACGATGAAGAACGTCAAACCGGAAATGATGGAGATGATAAACTTTTCTTCTTGTTTCTTACCATTGCATCCGCAACCACAATCTTTAAAAAGACCCATGAGTATTTTGATATATGTCAACAAAAAAACTTACTTAAAGTCGAACGACCTAAGATAGATATAACCAACAAACAATGTCGCTCACTATCCAACGCTCCTCCGACTTCTCTCCTGCCTCTGTGCAGTTTTCGAAACTTCGTAAGAACAAGAATGGCGGCAAGGCTGTCTATCTGAACGCCGGCGACAACAAGAAGCTCTACATCCAGTTCCCTTTCATGCGCTCCCCATACGGCCTGAGTGCCTTCACCGATGAGGGTACCGGTCGCACATCCTACTCCCTAGACCTTTCCTTCGACCCCGATAACGAAGAGGCGATGTCTCTTCACAACAAGCTCAAGGAACTCGATGATATCATCGTGAACACCGTCGCGGCCAACTCTAAGGAGTGGCTTGGCAAGGAGTTCAACGTCGCGGTTCTCAAGGAGGCACTCTACAAGCCTATGGTTCGACCCGGTAAGGAGCAGTACCCTTCCACTATCAAGCTCAAGATTCTGACCAAGCCTGACGGTACATTTGTCCCCGAGGCGTACTCGATGCAGAAGCAGCCGGTCACTCTCGACACGATCGAGAAGGGTCAGAAGTGTATGGCCATCGTCGATCTCAACCAGATTTGGTTCATCGATAACAAGTTCGGTGTCACGATCCGCCTCCAACAGACTCTCCTCGAGCAGTCTGCCAAGCTTCCCTCGTTCGCCTTCCAGGGTGTCGATCTCCCCGAAGAGGAGGAGGTTGATGTTGAAGAGGAAGATGAGATTGAGGAGGTTGATGACCAGTAAGTTCCAATTCCCAATTCCTTCGGAATTGTCCCCACCCCTATTCGTAAGTTGAAACAATCTTCTTACGAATATAATAATGAACGCTCAGGTGAAGAAGCTTCTCCGGGGTAAGAAAGCGTGTGACCCATCGTCCCACCTCTGGTTGAAAAAGAAAAATGGAAGCATGACCAAAGGTGCTGTGAAAATTGGCGAGGGACAGTATGGTAAGGTGTATCGTGGATGTATTGATGATGGATGTGAAAAATATATCGTCTACAAGGAAATCAGAACGCCTTCATTGACTGATAACCTACCACTCGCGGGATTTAAAAGAGCTCTTGATGAGATGAACCCAAAGATGGAATTTACCATCGCGAAAAAGTTGGAAGGTTTTGGGGTTCCCAAGATGTACCTGTACAAAACGTGTGACAGGAAGGACATCCTTTATTCGGAGTACGTGAAGGGTGTGGAGTTGAGGGACTGGCTGGCGTTTCAACCCACTCTCTCCGCTATAAAATCTGTCATGGCCCAGGTAATCTATAACCTGTATCGCATCCAAAAGAAATATCCAGGATTCCGTCATCATGATCTTCATGGTGGTAATATCCTTGTTCGACCAGTCCCTGTAAAGGATATGAAAATCATGGGGTCTACAATTTCGAATGCGGGATTTGAAGCTGTCATTATTGATTTTGGATTTTCTGTATTCCCACGAATTAAGAATCCTCTCATCAACGCCAACAATTACAAGAACATCGGCATCTCGAGAAAGTCTGACAAACACTACGATTTACACTTTTTCCTGAACTCAATCCATAACCTGGTTCGTCAACCAAGGACACGCACAGAGCGCGTGGTGAAGATGTTCATCGAAAACCTGTTACCTCCAAATTATCTGGTGGGTAAATCGAATGCTGTCAAGAACTACAGATTGAGGGGTAACAAGTCTGTGAATTTGAGCTTCGAGGAGGTTCTATCGAAACCTTTCTTTACGGGTGAGAAGAAGACTATGGTTTCCATACCCACAACAAAACCCAAATCTGTCACAAAAATTCAGGCCCCTAAACCGAAAACACCAGTAAACAAAGAGGCTGCTAAAGCGAGGGCTATCGCCATCCTAAAGATGGGTAAAGCGAAACCAAAAAAACGCCCAGGTGTGATTAGAGCACGACCTTAAAAACTCGCTTCGTACCCTCGTCAACCTGAGAAAGTACTTTAAACCTTGGGGTCTTGACGAGTTTCTCACCCTTCTTAGTGACGAATGATTTCATCCGTTCAACTTCACCACGGGGCTATTTGAGCGTTTCCAATAGACAACACGGTCGAAGACATTTTAATATTTACGTATAATAAAATGCTCGCCTTCGCCATTCTCGCGATTATCGATCTCGTGATTCTTCTTCAGACTGGTAAGAAAGCCCCTAAGGAGAACGGTTGGACTGTTTTCGGGACCATGGGTTGTGGTTGGACTCGAAAGCAGTTGGACTACATGAAAAAGAATGGTAAGGCGCACACCTTTGTCGACTGTGACAAGGAGGGGTGCAAAGGCATGAAAGCTTTCCCTACCTTAAAGCATCCCAATGGTGAGACGACTGTCGGGTACAAAGAGGTTTAAATACCACGGACAACCTGGAGGGAAAGGGCGAGAATGAACGCGTCCAAAAGAGTACCGATAGGCTTCAGCACGGTGATGTGCTTCACGAGGGAGCGGTTCCACACGAGACGGAGGAGGAAAGTGCTGATGAGCGTGATGAGCACAAAGATGAGCATCTCGGTGAGCGCGTCAGATTTGGTTTCGGCTTTGGTAACTTCCTGGATCATTTGTTATGTACCGACATTTTTTTCTCAAGTGATTCTATATGAAAGGACCACCCCCGAGTGGATCTGAAAGTACGTTTACGAATCGGAGGTGGGGTTCACAAAAAGGTATCGGGAACAACAATTGTTATGCCTATGCTGTCGGTGATTATGAAGCGTACAGGTGGCAAAAGTCTATACCCGGTGATCGCTCGGGACTTTCCAACGGAAATCATACGTACACACACTGTACTGGACTCCCGAATCGCGTCGTATCGGATAACCCCAAGAAGGTGTACAGGGCCAAAGCGAATGAAAAGTGTAAGAAGGGGTACTATAAGGTCATGATGTTCGTGTCTCCTGGTCGACCCACGAACTACATTCGCCAAGGTGACTTCCATTTTTACAAACAGCACAGTGTGGTTGAGTATAAGATCAAACCCGGTGACACTGTGGTCTCTGTAGCTAAGTTCTTTAAAGTTCCCGAGTCTCGTGTAAAGAGAGGTGGTACATTCAAGGTGGGGAAACGTATTGTCTTCAAGGCGAATGTTTTTAGTCATAAACGTGGTTGGGCGACCGGACCCCTTCTTGTGGATGCGAAGGGAAAATCTATTACAGACCCCCGCAAAGCTTCGAGAAACTATCCCGGCCTGAACTATGAAACATATTGTAGTTCATTCTGCGTCAAGAACCGTGGGATCAAAGTCGGAAAGACTCACCCCAAGGTCCGCAAGAATACTGTCTAGATCTGGTTGATTCTCAACATCGAAAGTTATGTCAAAAAGGTCCAAAACATCAAAAATAGATTCTTCATTCAAGGACACAGAGTTTGCAGCTGCTGTGTAATTGTTCTGAATCGTGACAACAATCTTAAATTGCGAAGCATCAAACACTTTTCTACACGTGGGGCACGTATTCTTACCTTGTTCCTTCCATCTCTGTAGACAGTGGGAATGAAACATATGTCCACATCGAATCGGAGGATTTGTCCTCGTCGATTTGACTTCATTGAGACATATGGCACATGTCGACATTCTATAGGATGGTTTTAAAGTTTTTTTCGTGATTTCGCTCACCTAGTAGATATCGGGCATCTTGAGCATGGGCACATTGCAGTTGTTGCAGTCAGCCTTTCCCTGTTGCTCCTGCACCTTGGACATGAGTTGGGGACCCTGCTTTTGGAGAAGTTGACGATACGAGTAGTTGTCTTCGAACGTGATGCCATTCTGCTTCATGACATAATTGTTGAAGAGCTGCGCTGAGGAGTTTATGGTGAAGCACCGACCATCGGCCATACCAAGTCGCTGAGACATTTTGTTAATATTACATCAGAAATTAATTCGCCTATTGGTAATCGTCTGTATCCAAGACTCGAACCCCCTCTCTCTAAGTTTTTCGACAAATGGATCACATTTGTATCCCAGGTAAATATCAAAGACATCCGTCTCCTCCGTCCTCGATACTCGAATGTCGGGTCTCTCATTGATATGTTGGTTAATGATGTTGTAGGCGAAAGCAATCTCTTTGAGAGTCTCAGCACCCGTGATGATAATCTTGCCTGTGCTGAAGATGCTACACGTAATCTCTTTCATGTCATGTGCAGGTTTGAACTTAATTTTGACGGCTGAGTACCTGTCGGGTTCGAAGGAGACTTTGAAAATGTCCGAGTATGCTTCAAACCAATCAGCCACTTTCATGAGATTGACGTTGTAGTTGAGACTGAAATTGGAGTTGATCATGACAACGCGGAAGGCGTCCGAAGAGACCTTGATGTCGAGTCCCAAAAAGTTTTTGAAAATTTGAACAAGTTGGGTGATGATACGTTTACAGTCAAACAAGTCACAACACCCCGCAACCTGTATCGAACCATTCGGAAACACCTTTACTGATTTCGTACTGTACGTATCGTGATACGTGAGAGTGACCTGATTGTAGAATGTAGTTGGTTTCAATTTCCATTCAAAACCATCCACATCCATACCCTGGCGTCTCATCTTGTACGACCCAACACGCTCGAACGCTTCACGAAGCTTTTTAATATCAATCACCTGTTCAAAACTTGAAACCATCGTGATCGTCGTGATCTTTATCCACGAGGGTCTCGTTTCGTCGGGAAGGCCCTTTCGTATCTCATCTAGGGTGAGGAGATACGAAAAACTGTTATTTGCGATTGAAGAGAACATGTTTTTAAGTTTGGATTTCACTTACTTAGGTGTTTAAAGAAAAAAGCTGATATTTAAAAAGATGACATCCTTCGTTAAATCGGCCAAGCATGTTCATGATGTGGAATCGGACCTATCGTATGTCGAAATCGTGTATGATCGGTACACGAAAGGAAAGGGGTATGATACATTCACAGATTATATTAATACCAAACCTCTAGGAGACTGGACCCACATTCAGTCCACGAAGCGTTCGATCCCATACGAAAAGTTTCTCGACACGATGGTTAAAAGGACGGTTGAAGCTCTACAGCGAATGAACGAACTCAGTCTCGAGTCAATCATGTCTTATGACCAACCCGAAAAAACATATGTCCGAATTGCACATGCTGTAAAAATAATTGACCCAACGTTCCAACCACCCTATGTAAACGTAGAGAGTGCTTGGCAGATGGAATTCCTCGTAAAGTTGTGTAAAAAGTATGTTCCACAGGCGATTCTCGAATGTGTGGATGAATCCAGACTTACGTACTTTTTCAACGTCTTACGTATAATAGAGCTAGGACAATGATGAGGATCACCAAGGCGATCCAGAGATATGGGATACTCTTGTTAGAGACACCAACCGTCACTACTTTTTTGGGTTCCGGTCGCGTAAACCCATAATCGATGTTACGCTTAGGTCGAACAACCTTATTAATGCGACAAGGTTTCTTCTCATCCGCACATAAACCTGTATTACAGAAAACGCTCTTTTTATCAGCTGGAAGCCCAGGACCCTTCCTCACCTCGACAAAATCACTAAAATCACCCGTCTGTCGCACACCCCCTGGAAGGGAAAAATCATGTTCGACAAATGGGTTGACGTCGTTGATCGCGTCATCATCGTCGAGCATAAACTTACTCATCGTTATTACTACTACTTCAGATTATATTTCTTGTCTTTCATTTTAAATCGGTGTTCACTCCACATCTTATCGAGATCCACATTCAGCATGTGTGCCAATTGAAAGAGGTAACTGAATACGTCCCCCATTTCCATCATGACATCCGTCCCACGCTCCTTTTTCAGGTTCGTCTTTTTGTAGGTCTTTTTGTACTGGCGAATGGCTGAAGCGAGCTCACCGAATTCTTCTGTGAGTAGCAGCCACACAGTATCAACAGCGGCGCGATCCCAACCCTTTAGCTTACAAACCTTCTCCGTTTCATCCTTGTAATAATTTAAACTCATTCGTGACTTATATTCTCTTGGTGGCCAATCTTTAATTGATACCGATCTTGTCATTGAAGTCGATCTTCTTCCCCACGGTACTGGTATTCACGGGTTGATCCAGGGGAACGCTGATCGTGTCGATGTCGCGATTGTATGCCATGTATTGGGACACACCAGTCTGAATCTGACCCATGGCAGTCTCGATGACGCGGGCGTTGATCTCCCTGACTTGTTCATTTACGCGGTTGTAATGGTCACCAGAGTTGTTGATGAATACCATCCGCATGATACCATAGAGGTCGTCGGGATTTTGGTAGTCGATGGCGATACCAGTCTTGTTCTTAAACGCCTGGCGGATACCCCTCTGGAGAAGATTCTTGTTGAAATCCGAAAAAAAGAGTGTATTCAGAGGAGTCTCACATTCCTGGATACTTTCGAGGTGACTCATTTAATATACTCGCCGAAAAAAATTATATGTAAATAGTAAATGGTGAACTTTGCTGACTTTAACGAAGTCTATGCCACCAAGCCCCCAACATTCGAGGAAATACCATGCAAACCCCCAGCCTGCTTCGTCGGTTCGTATGCCCCCGTCGCCAAGGCTGGTGAGGAGGGTCCCTTCTATGTGAACACATACCTCCTCCAACCCAACCGCAAGTTCGAGGTTTTCGGAACTGTCCCTGTGAGGAGCAAGGACCTCGAGTGTAAGAAATAAGTTAAAAATAAAACAGGAATCATAGATATATGAGGGTCATTAAACGCTCAGGTCGTATTGAGGATATGAAGTTTGACAATGTCACCAATAGGATCAAGAATTTAACGTACGGACTCTCGGAGAAGTGTGATTCTTCAAAGATTGCGCAGCAGGTGTTTTCGTCTATGTACGATAACATCACAACCCAAGAAATCGATACACTCTCCGCTGAAATCTGTGTCGGTATGATCACCTCTGACCCCGATTATGAGACTCTGGCGACACGCATCGTCGCGAGTAACATTCAAAAGGTGTGCCCCAACAACTTCCATCTCGCGATGCGTAAACTTCAAAAGGTTGATGTTGTCACCGATGAAGTTGTAGAGGTTGCACAGCAGGTCAAGGGTGTCATCGATGCCGACCGAGACTTTGACTTTGGCTACTTTGGTCTCAAGACACTCGAGAAGAGTTATCTTCAGCGCGTGGATGGTAAGCTCATCGAGACACCACAGTACATGTTTATGCGTGTCGCTATCGGTATCCACGGAAACGATATCAATTCAGTCATAGAAACGTACGACATGATGTCGAGGGGCCTGTTCATTCACGCGACACCTACTCTCTTCAACGCGGGTACACCCCGACCCCAGATGTCTTCGTGCTTCCTCATCGCCGGTAAGGATGATTCTATCGATGGCATCTACGGAACCTTGACCGAGTGTGCTCAGATCAGTAAGTGGGCAGGTGGTATCGGTATGCACATCCACAATATTCGTGGTAACAAGTCCCGTATTCGGGGAACAAATGGTCAATCCGATGGGATCATCCCTATGCTTAGGGTCTTCAACGCCACTGCACGGTACGTAAACCAGGCGGGTCGTCGCAAGGGGTCCATTGCGGTGTACCTAGAGCCATGGCACTCGGACATCATGGACTTCCTCGAGCTGCGTCTCAACCAGGGTGACGAGGAAGCCAGGTGTCGCGATCTCTTTTCGGCCATGTGGATTCCGGATCTATTCATGAAGAGGGTCGAGTCTGGTGGGAACTGGTCTCTCTTCTGCCCCGACAAGGCTCCAGGTCTCTCGGATTGCTATGGTGAGGAGTTTGAGGCGTTGTATACCAAGTACGAGGAGGAGGGTCATGCCAACACCACTGTCCCCGCCGCCGATGTGTGGAAGGCAATTCTCAAGTCTCAAACGGAGACTGGTACACCCTACATGCTTTACAAGGATGCGTGCAACGCCAAGAGTAACCAGAAGAACTTGGGGGTCATCAAGAGTTCCAACTTGTGTACCGAGATTTTGGAGTACACCGACAAGGATGAGACTTCTGTGTGTAACCTAGCCTCCATCGCCCTCCCCAAATATGTCAACAAGGACACGAAGACGTTTGACTACGACGCACTCCACAAAGCCACTAAGGTGGTCACGAAGAACCTGAACCGGGTCATCGATCGTAACTTCTACCCTGTGGAGACTGCGCGTCGCTCGAACATGAAGCATCGCCCCATCGGTATGGGTGTTCAAGGTCTTGCAGATGTATTCATCCTATGCGGTCTCCCCTTCGACTGTGAAGAATCTCGACTCATGAATGCGTATATTTTCGAGACGATGTACCATGCGGCCCTCGAGGCATCGTCTGAATTGGCCGAGGTTGAGGGTTCCTATGAAAGTTTTGAGGGGTCTCCAGCCTCGGAAGGTCTTCTTCAACCTGACATGTGGGAGGGTGTGACCAAGTTTAGTGGTCGTTACGACTGGGAGGCGATGCGTGAACGCGTGAAGACCAGGGGTCTGCGTAACAGTCTCCTCATGGCCCCTATGCCCACTGCCTCGACAGCCCAGATTCTAGGTAACAATGAGTGCTTTGAGCCGTATACGACCAACATTTATTTGAGGCGTACCCTGGCCGGTGAGTTTGTCGTGGTAAACAAACACCTCGTTGACGATCTCAAGAAGGTTGGTCTCTGGTCGAAGGAAATGAAGGATCTCATGGTGAAGGCGGGTGGTTCAATTCAAAACATCGTCGATATTCCCGAAGATATCAAAAAACTCTATAAGACTGTCTGGGAAATTAGTCAGAAGTGTATCATCGATATGGCGGCTGACCGTGGGCGTTTCATCGACCAGTCCCAATCTATGAACCTCTTCATGGAGAGTCCCACGATGTCTAAATTGTCTTCGATGCATATGTACGCGTGGAAGGCTGGTCTAAAGACGGGTATGTATTACCTGAGGTCTAAGGCGAAGGCTCGACCAATCCAGTTCAGTCTTGAGCCTGATTGTGTGGCGTGTTCCGCTTAAAGTTTTGAAGGGACATACATCCAGAAGACATGGACAAAGCACTTGAAAACCTCCAAATCAATGAATACAAAAACAGAAAAATTGTCCTCTGTACGAAACAGGGTACACCCTTCCGTGTACAGCTTCCACGAATGTACATGCCCTTCGGTGTCTCCGGATTCACACCCGAAGTTGGACCCACTAAATACAACGTCGATTTTGCCATCAAAGGGTATGACGAAGAGGAAAGTTACATGAAGAATTTTTACGAATCTCTTCGGAAACTTGAAGATATGATCATCGACGCCGTCGTCGAGCAGAGTGAATCTATTTTCGGAAGTCAGATGTCGAAAGAGGATCTCATTCCAATGTTCAACTCGAACGTTAAGGAGTCACCCGGTCGCGAACCAAAGTTTCGTATCAAGGTGGACACGACCATGGAAGACCAAATCAAAGCGAGTGTTTTTGACGCAGACAAAAACCCAAAGAACGACGATGTGACGAACGGTCTCTACGCAAGAAATTCGGGGCATGCTATCGTGGAATTGAACAGCGTGTATTTCTTGAACAGAAAGTTTGGGTGTACATGGAAATTACATCAACTCGTCGTTTACGAGCCTCAGAATCTAAAGGGGTTTCAATTTATCATTTAAAAGTAGAATACTATAAATCGCCTGTGCCTCCTTAAGCAATTTACCCTGAACCCTGGTAAATTTCTTTGGGTCTATACCCATCTTGATTTTAGCCATTTTGACAGACATGTCCCACTTCGCAAGAGTCATGCTTACTTATTATCCTTGATTATTTTTTTGTACGTCTTCGTATCCTTGGAGGGTACGAGGCAGAACGAACCCTTCTTGGCAGCCTTCTCCTTCGCGAGGTCAATGAACGCCTTGAACTTGGGGTTCTTCTTGAGCGACTTCTTCGCCGCCTTGCTCGCCGCCTTGGACACGATGCGACCATCCTTCATCATCAGATCCTTCTTGGCGAGACCACCGGGGGTCTTATCAGCGTTACCGTGGAAAACTTCAGCGCGGGAACCAATCATCTTTACTCTATGCTTTGAAAATTTTCTTGATGTCCAAGATTGAGATTTTGTCGGATGTCCTGTTGACTGGGATTTGGTTTTCGATTCGCTCATCGTTGAGTACCTTCGAACACACGATCGACTTGTGACCTTGGAGAGCCATCATCTCTTCTTCAACACTCACAAAACGCGAACACTCCTTGTAGACGAGCTTTTTCACATAGACAGGTTTGGTCTGACCCGTTCGGTGCGCCCGACCGATAGCCTGAAGTTCAGTGGCGGGATTCCATGAGGGTGTCGTGATGTACACTCGAGTCGCTTCCTGAAGGTTGAGACCCTGGCCACCGCTCTTGATCTGGATGATGAATGTGGCACCTGGGGCAGCCTTCTTGAATCCCTCAATCTGACTGACACGATCCTCTTTGGGGACCGACCCATCGATCCTGAAAACTGGACCCTTCAACTGAGACTGAATATAGTTCATCTCACCCCTGAACTGACAGAAGATGAGGGTCTTTTCATCTGGGTGACCATCAATCATACGGAAGAGGGTCTCCATCTTGTTCGAGCGACCCACCCACTGTTCAGCTTGTGTCTCATTCTGCTTCGCAACACCATCGAGGTACATCTGAGGCCAGATCATCGCCTGCCTCGCACGAAGGAGACACTCCAAGATGATCATGTTCTTGGCGTTCAGGGACTGGGCGTGTCTGAACGCTTCGCGGATAGTGTCCTGTGCCTCAAGGAACACAATCTCGTACAACTGCTTCTCATCTGGAAACATCTCCAACTCAACATTCTCAAAGTGACACGGTGGCAGTCTCAAACGCTCGTTGATTTGAGCCAAGTCTTCTTTGGTACGTCGAAGGATATAGATGTCCTTGATCTTGTTCGTCATACCCTGTACGACCACCTTCGAGAGACCCAAAAACGTACACAGAGACACGAAATCCTCCATCGAATTGAACACCGGTGTACCCGTAACGATCCACTTGATTTGGGTCTGAAGGCGACACACACTCTTGAACAACTTGGACTTCTTGTTTCGAATCTCGTGGGCTTCATCGAGGATGACCCTGTCCCACCGCACCATGTGGAGAGGTGTTGTTCCCTCCTTCGCAGTCAGTAATGTATATGGCGCGAGTGTCACGTCGGCTTCTTTGATTCTCCTATCTGGACCATCAAAGATGTTGATCGTCAAGTTTGGCGCGAATCTGTTGATCTCCTCCGACCATTGGGTGATAATAGATTTGGGTACGATGATGAGTGTACGAGGCTTCGGGTTTCCAAGCATAGTGGAAACGAGCTGTACGGTCTTACCCAGACCCATTTCGTCACAGAGGAACCCACCTTTAGGTCCCGACGTTTGGCTCTCCATCGTGAGCATCCAAAGGACACCCTCACGTTGATAAGGCGCAAAGAGGCGTCCATGGAGGTTATCTTTCGCCAGGTTGTATTGGTCTTCAATCGTCATCATATGGATCTTCTTCAGGAAGAGGTTCAATCTCACAAGGTGGTGGTGGTTCAGGTTCCTTTTTTTTGCGAGGTTTCCTTAACTTAGGTTGAGGAAGTTCATCTATGTGTTCCCGATAATACAGAACTTTCTCCCAAAATTCCTTCATCACTGGGAAGTATTTTTTCCACCACTCGCGGTCACGGGGTATATTGACGACATCAAACTCCTCGGGTCTCGGCCAATTGGTTTCTGCGGGTTTATATTGAATGAAGTCGGCAGACTCAAGGTCCAGAATCTCCATACAAAGTTGAAGCTGTGGCATATAATGTTCGGGAACCTCACCCGGGATGATTGCTCTTTGTGGAGGACACTTAATCTCGACCAACTTACCCGACTCTGAAACGCCATCTGGACTTCCACCCAACCATTTATGTTCTGGGTGAGGACATAACCCCAATTCATGCACAACTTCTCCATGCCTCTGTTCGTAGATAATGCGAGCCTCGTCTTCATAGAGTTCACCGTGACGGGTGGCGGCATTCCCCATGAATTTCTCACCAAGTCCACATTTCTTCAAGAGGAGTTTCTCAGGTGTCTCGTATTTATTTACACCAATAGCCGAGGCTGCATCACTCGCAGTCAACATATTTCCACGGAGTTCAAGCCATTCCTCTGACTTCTGTGCCGCGTATTCTCTTTCAATTAGGGCCTTGACATTTGGATGCATCTTGAATTAATTGAGATTGTAACTTTTAAGTTCTTCCATCACTTGAAAATACATCTGAGCAGCATTCTGTTCAGCCTGTTTCTTACTCTTGGCAACACCTCGTGAACAGAACGTATTGTTGATGTAGATGTCGATGTAGAAAAGACCTTCATGATGTGCCGCGACCCTATAGTCTGGGAGCTGCCAGTTGTTGACCTGACACGTGCGCATTAATTTGTCCTTGAAGTTGTCATCCACCATGATGGAGTTCATGTCAACCATATCCGGATCTTGGTAAATCCGAAGAATAAACTCTTTCGCGTGGATGAGACCAATATCCATATACAGAGCCCCGATGAGAGCCTCAAAAACATCCTCCAAAATCTTGGGGTTGTTGTTCCATCCGTTACGCATACCCTTCTCATCCATGATGACGAGCTGTTCAAGTCCCAACTTCAACGCAATCTTGGCTAATGTTTCACCACGAACGAGCTTTGTACGAGCTTTCGTGAGGAAACCTTCTTGCTTACTTTCATGTCTATCAAACAGGAACTTAGTGATGACAAACCCGAGGACGGAGTCACCAATAAATTCAAGAGTCTCGAAGGATTCTGTGAATTGTTCATACTCTTTGAGAGCAGATTTATGTGTAAAAGCTCTTTGGTACAAATCAAGATTTTTGACCTTTGTACCAACAAGTTGTTCAGCCCTTTCTTTGGTAAGGAAAGTGACCATCGTTGTTATGTTATGTATGGGTTATTTTTTTAAGCCTTCTCCTCCTTCTTGACGTAGTGGGGGCTCAGGTACTTCTGGAGGTTAAGGTAAGTCACCTGGACGTCCGCGGGAGGCGCGAGGAGGTCGCGAAGCTTGTCGTCGAGGATAATCTGACGACCGTTGTCGGGGTGCTTGAGACCCTTATCGGTGATGTACTTGTTAATGAACTTGGTCACCTCGGAACGGGAGATGAGTTCACCAGCGGGAAGTCCGAGAAACTCGCGCAACTTAGGTGTCACATCCTGCTTACGGTTGAATCCGTTGTTGGCAGCGCGGGCCTTAGCCTTCTCACCATCGGGATCCTCCTGAGTGTTCTTCACTTTGCGGATGAGCTTGGTGAGGTTCTTGATGTCGTTGCGGAGCGCGGCGAGTTCGGTCTGAATGGTTTCGAGAGACATTATATCTTTCTTACTTGCTTAACCTTTAAGTTCCTGAAGAAGTATATCGTCGCGACGGTAACAAACAGCCATACCATAAAGACGAACCTTTTGTTGGCCAAGTTAATAAACTCAGGTTTATCGATGAAGCGAAATGGGTGTCTAGATCCATCGTCAGGGCAGCCACCAGCACAGCAACCTGACGGGCATGGTACGACATGCTTCCCCTTTCTCACCCCACACCATTGCTCCTTTTCACCTGTGTATGCGTAGCATCGGCACGGTTCGATAACGTTACACACCATATTATTATATCAAGATATATTAATGGACGATCAGATTTATTCGAGGGATGTCATTCAAAAATTCATGAATGAAAATCTATTTTTCAAGGATGAAAAATTGAAAAAGTACTATGATCGAAACCTCCAGAGAGACTTTGGTAAGTTCCGTACTCGCGTGAAAAGCGCACACACCAATAAAGATTTTGAAAAAATCATATACGTCCTCGTCACAGATTCTATTCGTGATATCATTCTTGATACAATTGGTGATCTCACAAACTTCCTGGCTTCTTCGGGTGACCTCATCGTCAGTGGTGGCGAGGCGTTCAATTTGTACGTGGACTTCAAGGATCGGATAGTGACGAGTGATATCGATGCCAAGTTCGTTCCCAGGATTCCCATGAATGATAAATATTTCGGGAAGCTCCAAGCCGTGAAACTTCTTTTGTGGAACAAAATGGGTGAACTCGCCAAGAAACTGGATTTACGAATCAAGAAGCGCCTAATGTCCATGCAGAAGAAACACTCTAAACTGTTCAAGTTTTTGGGGATTGGTTTCAAGCAATCTGGTCCATATGTGACTCGGCGATACACTTTGATCAAGAAGAAGAAACTCGCGGAAAATAATAGACCCAGTAAAGGTGACATCTTCATAGACGTGGAACTTTTCGCACTTGACTTGAACATTCGTCTCCTCTCCGCAAAGTCTGGAAAGATTGAAGATTTCAATCTGGGTGGAATCCTTGATATTCCCTTCATGCGCCCCAGAGAGTTTGGGTATGAAGTAGCATTGACCAAGAAGCGGGGTGTGACGTATAGGAACATAAACACGGGGAAATTGATCAACGATAAACGTCTTCTCGTCGCGAGTAAAGAGTTTCTCATCGAGGACATTTACCTGATGCATAAACTTAGACTCCGCCCTGAGAAGAAAGAAAAGGACCGTCAGAGACTCGTTCGTCTCGCACAATTGTTTGATAAACGCATTAAATCTTCAGATTCTATGGATGAAGTGTTTAAGCGCATCGCCTCTAAAATTAAGACTAAAACGAGAGTGGTGAACAAGCCCGCTAATGTCTCAATCGGTAAAGCCATCAAAGTTGATCCACGCAAATACAAAAACTATACGACAAAACCTTCAGATGAGCGCCTGTCTAAGCAGATCGTACATGGTCTCAGACCAGTTGTGAAGAATACAAAGGTTAATGGGTACACAAAGTCTTCGGGAAATAAGCGGTTCAACACGAAAAACCTCAAATGGAAAAATGTAAACACAACCGCGTATGTGAAAAACGAATTTCCTCTGCGCCCGGAAAATGCCAAACCACTCCCTAAAAATATGAACATCACCAAGACACTCTATGGTCACAATCCCAGGAGAAACATATGGGTACCCAAAGCGTTACTTAATAAGGCTGCGGAGATACCATTCGTTGGTTTAAAGAAATGAAACGTATATCAACCATAAAATGATGTACACTGCCCCAGCCAAGGGTGAGGATGGTCTCTACTTTGTCAAGGTACTCAGGGACGATAAGCGCAAGCATCTCATTCAGCTTAACAAGGTGAAGATCACCGATGTTTCAGGGGAGATTGTAATGGATCTCGGTTCGGAGATGAACACTCAGAAGATCAATGCTGTCGACACCTCGAACCTCGACGCAGCTCTTGAGAATTGTGAATCCTGGTTCGGTAAGAAGGTTTCGGAGGGGGTCATCAAGGGAGCCTACAAGTCAAACCTCGATGCTGACGCACTTACGTGTGATCGTCTCGATGTGACCAGGGTGTTCAACTCACAGCAGGAGATCGTTGATTTTGAGACTGTCCAGCCCGAGAAGACTTGTGATGTCATTCTTGAATTTGCTGGAATCTGGTTTGCCAAGAAGGCTTTCGGTCCCACCTGGAATGTTGTCCAGGTCAGGATCCATGATGATCCCGAGCCCATCCTTGATACTTATCCAGAAGAGTATGCCTTTGTCGACGAGGATGACCAATAAAAAAATTGTTATAGTAATATAAAAGATAATGAAGGGTCGTAAGCAAAATGTCCTCATGTTGGTTGCCGTCGCCGTGCTGATCTTCCTCCTTTTTTCCATGAACAACAAGTCCAAGTACAGCATCGTTGAGCGCCAGTATGCGCCCTTCGGTAATGGTCCCGCCGCCGGCCCTGCCCCAGGTCCCGCCGCGGCTCCCATGGATGCTGTGTATGGTGGTATGAACAAGGGTACCGGTCTCGCCTCGTCCCTCCTCCCCCGTGAGGTTGCGTCCGCCGAGGACTTTGGTCAGTTTGTCCCAGAGGACATCCTCGCGGGTCAGAACTTCCTCGAGCCCCGTAAGCAGATCGGCTTCCCCGAGACTGTCGGTGGCGCGCTCCGCAACGCGAACCAGCAGATTCGCAAGGATCCCCCCAACCCCAAGGAGCCTTTCGTGTGGAACAACTCCACCATCGTCCCCGATCTCATGCAGCGTGGTCTCTGCGCTTAAAGAATAGATATGTATAAATATAAATGACTTCTGTCGCACCTGATCTCTCCGAGAATGTTTCTAAGCTGGTAGAGCTCACAAAGCAATTAGCCGAGGCTAAATCTGATATTAAAGTCCTTAATCAGGAAGAAAAACGTCTGAAGGAGAATGTTAAAAAGCATATGATTGATCAGGGTATTGATACGATTAATCTCAGGAAGGGTAAGATTAGTATCCGTAAGTCTGTCAGGAAAGCTGGTATGAATAAGGACGCGATCAAGGAGGGTCTCATGACTTTTTTTGGTGGAGACGAAACGAAGGTGGAAGGAGCCCTAAATGCTATTAAGGATGGACTTAAAACGAAAGAATCCACTTCACTCTCCCTAACTGGTATAAAGGATAAGCCCGAGAAAGAAGATAAGTAAATAATCATGGTTTGGGGCCAATACGTATACGAAGCCTCTAATGGATTTGAACCCGAAGTCAGTGATGATGACGAGTTCAACGACGAACACACTCCTCTGAATATCGAAGACTGGGAAGTCGAATACTCAGATGAACTCGGGATGATGTGGAATACCATCAGGACACTCCTACACGATGCGGGATTGGAACATTCGGGAAAATTTGTAGATTTCGTTGAATTTTGTTACACTGAACATGACCCATACCATGAGCGTGTTTGTGCCCCATGTGAACAGGTGATCCATGATATTTGGAGACATATCAGGAGGATCATAAACCAGAATGGTCTCCATGAAGAAATGGTGCGAGGTGCTACCTATTACCATTTCGTGGAGTATGTAGAAAATTATCTGCATGTATATTAAATGCTTCCCGATATCACGTCCCAGAAAGTCGCCATTCCTGCTGCCCTTTTTCTCGCGCTCAGCCCCGGTGTGCTCGTGACCACCGCGGGCAAGAACGTCAAGTTCGCGAACGGCAAAACCAGCCAGATGGCCATCTTCTTCCACGCACTCGTGTTCTTCCTGGTGTACAGCCTCGTCGCCAAGGCGATGGGTCTCGTGCTCACCAAGACCGATCTCATCGTGACCACGTCGCTCTTCCTCGCGCTCAGCCCCGGTCTTCTCCTGACCCTCCCTCCCGGTTCGGGTGGTGTGTTCCGCTCCGGTCAGACGAGCATTTCTGCGGCCCTGACTCACGCGATTGTCTTCGCGGTTGTGTTCGCGCTTTTGCGTCGCCAATTTCCTCAATTCTATTAAGTAAGGAGATGAAGTATCTCGTGCTCGGACCGGCGTCTATGGGTATCTATTCACTCATAGGAGCTTTGAAAGCTCGTGAATCCTCACTTGCTGATGTACAGGAAATTTCAGGTTCGTCAGCTGGTGCGATTCTTGCCCTGTTTTTAGCGGTTGGGATGTCGGTCGACGAGATATTAGATGCATCTTTATCATTGGATATCCCCAACTTTGTTAAAATCCGTCTGGGATCCTTTTTTAACAAATTTGGATTTGTTGATATGGGTCCCATTCGAAAAAAGTTGGTAGAGATTTGTGGTGGAGACCCTACATTCGGAGAATTGGAAACGCGAATTTATATTTCAGCGTTTTGTCTTAATACGACCGAAACGGTTTACTTTTCAAAGGATACACACCCGAATATGAAAATCATCGATGCTGTATGCATGAGCATGGCAGTTCCTTTCATCTTTGCATGTGGAAAGTACGAGGATCGGATGTATGTAGATGGTGGTACGAAAGAAGAATTTCCTTTGACCCCCTTTTTAGATAAGAAACCACACGAAGTGACGTGTGTTCGAATTAAAATGAATAAAATATATCGAGAAACGATTGATAACCCAAAACAATTTGTTGACGTCATCGTTCGCTCAGCACTCTCGAATCGCGAAACGTTTCAGAGTCCCATAGAAGTCATAGAAGTCAACGTAGGTGACACAGATGTGTTTAATTTTAGCATGGAATATGAAGAAAAGATACGATTATTTAACATGGGATATTCTACATAACACTTTTTTTATCAGTTTACTATATATGATCGAGGCGTGTGATCCAGACGCCAAAATAAATGACCTGCGTGTGCTCATAAAGATGAACACAGGCCAGAGTGTTAAACTGACAAAAGAACAAATATGTCAAGTATATGATGAGATAAAGGGTGGTAAATTACCCCTACCCCCTCTTATTTTGAGTTCGGATAAAACATATCTCGTCGATAAGAAGTCCCCACTGAAACCCGACGATTATGAGGTTCTATTCGACACATCATCTAAGCGAGTGGACATTCAGCGTGTTGCTCGTAAAGTTGGTCTCAAACAGATGAATCAAATGACCAAAAGTCAAATGATTGAATCTATTGGGAAACGCCTCCGTTACATGAAAATTCACGAACCCGTGAAGATTGGGAAGAAGAGGCGCGCATTACCTATAAAAAACGTGAACAGGTTCAACAACACAGCAGTGAACGCGAACACGAACAGGTTCAACAACACAGCAGTGAAGAATGAAGTCAACACAGCAGTGAAGAACGAGAACGCGAACAGGTTCAACAACACAGCAGTGAAGAACGAGAATGCGAACAGGTTCAACAACACAGCAGTGAAGAACGAGAACGCGAACGCGAACAGGTTCAACAACACAGCAGTGAAGAACGAGAATGCGAACAGGTTCAACAACATAGCAGTGAACAGGTTCAACAACACAGCAGTGAAGAAACCAGCCACACGCGTGAATTTCCCAAAGGGTGGTTTATTCATGAAGGGTCAAAAACCAAAATTTCTCAACGGCCGGGTGAGCGCCGTTAAAAAACCTAAACAATCTATTTTCGCTGGGCTTTTTGGAAAGAAAGCCAACAGCACACCCAAGGTGCCCAACGCGCCCAAGGTGCCCAACGCGCCCAAGGTGCCCAAGGTGCCCAACGCGCCCACTGAAATGAATCTCACCGTGGCGACGAATCTAATTAAGAAGATTGGTTTGAAGAGAGAGAAACCATTCATTGATAAATTGAAAGTGGGTGGAGTACAGCGTCGGGAAGTGATCAATGAAGCTACTGAATACAAGAAACTTGAAGATGCCTTTATGAACAAGATTAGTAAAATTCCCCTCACAAACGCAAATCGAAATGCTATCATTCGACGAATGGATACCGATGATTTAACTCAATTGGAAGCCGAGGCGCAGTTAAAGTCTGATGTCACACAGACCAACGAACAAAAGATGAACATCATCCTCGCGACACTTCCGTTTATCGATAATGCGGGTAAACTGTCTTTCAAATCGAGATCCAAGGCTGTCGGTGTGAACATAGACTCGCTCATAGATGAGGCTAAAAAGAATAACGAAACGAAACGTGGTGCGTATGTTACCAGTCAAAGACAGAAGTTTGCCAGTATGATTGTGAATGTTAAACTTTCGAACGATGATAAGAAAAGCCTGGAAAAACTCATCGATAACAAAACAAACTTAAACTCTTTGAAGAACAGGGCCGATAAGCTTGTCGAACAAAGAAAGAAAGAAAAAAATGCATTGATCAAACAAAATCTTCTCACTTACTTGACACCTCTTAAGATTAATCAAACCAATAAGAATGCATTCCTCACCCGATTCAATAAAGGTGAGAGTGTTGACACACTCAAACGTGCCGCCAAGCAGCGTGAACGGGAAGTCACCAGTGGTAAGAGTGAAAATGTGAGAACTCGACTTAATCAAGACCTGAACACACTCAAGCTTAACGCACAAGATAAGACTGTGATCATGAACAAGTTCAACGGTGGAAACAAAAACGTCACCAAACTTATCGAAGAAGCGAAGCGTTTGAAATCTAAACGCAATTCGGACAAATTGAATACCGAAAAACAGAGACTCACATCTCTGGCGAAACAACTTAACGTCACCGTGAACTTATCGAAACTTACCACGTTAAACAACGTACCCACCATCGAAAAAAATATTCGGGCAAGTGGACTCGAGAAGGTAAGAGGTACGTTCGCGGAGAAGGTTCAGGGTCTTTCGACCCTCGCATCCAAACTGGATCTGAATGCGACCATTCAATCTGACATCCTCAAGATGAAAACAAATAGTGATCTCGATGCGATGAAGGTGCGTGTATTAAATGCGGGTAAGACAAAGTTATCTAACCGTGCGATGACACTGAATGTCAACTTTTCGAAAAATATTCAGAGGGTCGACAACGTGAACAAACTCGTTCCTCTCGGTCAGAAAATCAGCAACGCCGGAACCGCGAAGAAGAGTGCCAAAAAACAAAAAGAGGTGCAACAACTCACCGAACGTAGAAACGAACTGAAACGATACATAAATACTACTACTCTACCCCAAAACAAGAAAAATGCGTTTGCTCGACAGGTGAATTTAAACGCAACAAATCTCATCGAACTTCGGAAGGAGGTTAACAATGAAATACAAACAATCAAGAGCACGAAACGATCTAAAAATCTTGATGAATTGAAGCAGTATTTACAACCCTTGAATGTCGATAAATCTAAATTCGTAAAGCGGTTTGAAAACACGACAATTTCACTCGAAAATATTAAGAAGGTGATTAATGATGAGGTGGCTGTGAAGGGTAACCTCGAGAGTAAGAAGCGTACACTCGTGGACAAAATCAGTACGGCGAAGGGGTACGGTGTCACTTTCAATTTCAATACGAACGTGAACGTACTCGATTCGGTCGAAAAGCTCAACAAGTTGAATAGTGACGTCAACACTACCGTCGACGATGTGATTAACAAAGGGAGAAACAAACTTTCGGATATGATCATCGATGCCAAATTGAAGAATGATTTCATGAACAAAGTGACTGCGATCAAAACACTCAAAAACCTCAATTCCGTGCAGAAACAGGTGATGACTCGAATCGCCAACAAGAACACCACAAAAAAGGATGAAATTACAAAATACATGAAACAACTCGGTCTCAATAATCAAAACATACAAAGTGTCATCGGTCGCAATCTCAACATGAACAGTAGTCGCAAGATGGCGAATGACCTACTTGACAAGAAAAAGCGACTCGAACTCACAAAGATTCTAAACACCAAGAAGGTTCCCGTGACGAACCGGAAACAGTTTTACAATAAAATTACCAAAAACTCGAATGTGCGTAGCATCGAACGTGATATCAACACGTTCATGAGGAAAGGTTCGAGAAAGAAGGAAGAAAATGTGGATAAGGTTCTCAATACGTATAACCTGAAACCCGAAGATCGTAAGGCTATCCGAGAAGACTGGAACTATTTCACGAACATGACCATCGTCGATGTGAAAAACAAAGCTTCGAACCTGTCTTCTCAATTCAAGCAGGAAAAGGGGAGTGCCCTTCGTCGCCACCTCCAAGATGATCTCAAACTCTCGACGAATGATGTTAACGCGATCATGACAAACTTCAACGCGAATCCTCGTAACATGAATGCTTTACACCAAAAGGCGAAGAACTTGAAACAGGTGTCTTCGGAAAAGGTTCGACTGACTGAACGTCTTCGTAAAGCTCGTGAAGAAAACGCTCTGAATCTAAAGTTCGGGGTTGATGTGAAGACGATGAACGATGTCAAGAAACTCAACGCACAGATCAACCAGGCGTATCTCGGAAGGGGTAAGAAGAACCTCTCGAGAAGGGCACTCAACAAGAACATCAACATATCCAGTGAACTCAACGCAGCCAAATCCATGAATGACATCCAGAAATTGAAAAACAAACTCAACGGTATTCTCAAAGGAAAGAAGAACCAAGATCTCAGGAAGATTGAGGAAGTCACCAAAAATCTTAACCAGGAAAATAGGAATAGGTTTTTACAAAAGTTTAAGAATCAGAATATCGAACTGAATACTGTATTGGAAAACATACAGAAATTCAGGAACAGTAAGACGAAAGAGAAACACGAAAAACAAAAGCAAGAACTTTACACCTACCTGAACGAAACACTCAATCTTAACGTAAAGGACCGTGATACCATCATGTTTGAGTTTAACGACACAAAAAACCTGAACGGAATGAAACGGAAGGCGAACGCACTCAAGAAGACGCGAGCCAGTGAACAAGTAGTCGCGAATCGCAAAAAGCTTGAGGAACTCCTGAAACCCATGAATCTTACACAAGAGAACAAGATGACTATCCTCAGGAAGTTTGATAACGCACCTGGCAACTTGGAATCGTTCGAAGCGAATGCAAAGTCAATGATTGAGCAGCGAATGAATGAGAAGCGGTCGAAAGAGCGTGACGAACTCGTAACCTACATGAATACTTTAGGACTTTCTGGTGAAAATAAGAATATGATTGTCGGGTTTTTCAACCAGTCGCCCAACAAGACGCTCGAGTCTTCTAAGAATAACGCAACGTCGACAAAGAAAACACGTGACCAAGAGAAGTTGGAGAATGCCATGAAAAACTTGTCGAACATTTCGGAAAAGAATAAGAACACCTTGCGCACGAATCTAAAGTCGGGTAAGACACTCAATGTTGTGTTGAATTCGGCGAAGCGTATGAATGTGAATGCGAAAACGTCGAAATCTGTGAAACAATCTATCGTAAACTATGTCTTATCGAAGAATCTGGGTGACGATGGAAACAAACTCATCAAAAATTTCGAATCCGGTCTTTTGACCGCGAACAAGGTCAAAGAGGAGGCGAATAAGAAAAGGGTTTCGATGAACGCAAAGATTGTCTCGGACAAGAAGAACAAACTACGAACGTTTATGAAGAACACACTCTTGACCAATAACGATAAAAACAGATACATAGATCGGGTCAAACTCGACACGAACCTGGGTGACCTGGAAAAGGATATCAAACGAATCGATGCGAATCTCATGGGTAAGCGAAACACGTTCGCTCGTAAACAAACTGAACTCCGTGCGTTCCTCGATGGTCTCACAAATCTGACATCGAACCAAAAACAAAAGTTTGTGAGCGAGATCGAGAATGCTACCACAGACATAGAGGGTCTCAAACGTCGCGCCAAAAAAATAGATGTGGCGAAAAAGGCTGGTAAAAAGGTGACTGAAGAGCGAGCCAGGTCCAAAAATGACGACGATTTCAACGCGAATAAGGCACTCAAGATCCTTAACAAACAGCGCGAAGGTGAAGTGAAACGCCGCGAGCGAGCTATGGTGAAGGAAAATGACAACTTTAACGCTGGTAAGGCTATGAACGACATGAATCGTATGGCTAAGCGACAGAGCGTGCTTAATGAAATTTCCAAGTACGATAATAAACGAATCACAAAGTTTAAGGGTCGTGCCGGAAATCCATTTAGAACTGCGAAACAGTATAATCAGATTGCTGATAATGTCAAGAAAATGGTCGCGGTCGTCGAGGCGGAAAAGTCGGAAAAGTCAGGGAAGAATAGAGAAGCACTCAAAAAATTACTCAAAACTACAAAAACAAACAAGAAACAATCTGATGAATACATGAACGCGTTTGAAAAGGGTCAGAAGACATTCAAAGAACTCAAGGAGAACATCACCATGAAAGCTAAGCGGAACGCACTTGTTCGAAAGCTTGACAAGAAGCCCACGAAGAATGAGAATGAAAATGAAGCGATGGAAGCTTCGAGGTTGTTCAATGTTGGTGGCGGTGTCAAGAATCTTACACGGGGTAAGAATGAACGTGACGTGAACAAAAACGTTCTCGAAAAGACCCACAAACTCGTTGGATTTGGCATCGGTGGAAAATCTCGTGAAAAGTTCTTGGCCCGTGGACGTGGTATGCAGGATACCCAGCCTCTCGTGAAGGAACTCGATGAGCGCCTGACCCTGATCAACAAAGTGAAGAATCTTCCTAACCGAAAAGATCTCGAAAAGATGATTCGTGATTCCAACACTACTATTAACAGGGTTCGTATTGCAGTCAAGGTGAGTCAAAACAAACAAAACAAGAACATTTCGAATGCTTCAAAGTCTCTCGTTGCCGGTGCGATCGGTAAGATTCAGGAGAAGGAAAACAAGAACATCTCAAATGCTTCGAAGTCTCTCGTTGCCGGCGCGATTGGTAACCTGAAGAAAAAGAACGCGGCCGCTACGAAAATCCAAGCTGGATTCCGTGGGAAGAAGGGTCGTAACCAGGCTCGTCGAGCTTTATTGAACAAGGCACCCGTAGCGGAGACATTTGTTCCCGAGTCGAAAATGACTAACAACCCATTATTCATGGAGGAGCCTCGCCCCAAGCCTCCAAATGTACCCAAACCCAATAAACCTTCGTTCAGGGCTCTTGTACAGAAAAACAAGGAAAAGAGGGTCATGAATGCGGTCAAATTGGCTGGAAAAAAGGTGGCACTCTCTCGCGCCTCCGGGCCCGAGCGTGTCAAGATGGCGAGGAATTTGGCTCCCGCTAAGCAGGAGAATGTCAAGAAGGTCGCTAATGCTGTGAAGGTGTTCAACCGCCAAAGTGCCACCAGTGCTATAAATCGTTTGAAGAAGCTCAGTCTCGCTGAGAAGACCAGGTACAAGGGGCAAATTAGCGGGGCGAATACGAAAGCTCGAATCAAAGAGATTCAGGAGAGTGCGGTCAGGGAAGATGCCCGTAAGAAGGCTGAAGAGAATCGGGCAAAGGACGAAGAGCGTAGGAAGAAGGCGAATATGGAAGCTGAGCGAGTACGAAAGCTGAAGAACAAAAAGAAGGTGCGCGAAGCTGCTGAACGAGCTGCTGTTTCTGCAAAGAAGATGCTCACCGAGACTGATAAGATGAAGGCGAAAGCCAAAGAGAACAAAAAGTTCAACAACAAACTTGCGGAAAAGAGGCGACTCTTGAGAGAAAGAGAAGCTAAGTTGGGGCCTAAAAAAGGTAAAATCAAGAAATAATGATTCACCCCGACGACGATTGTACCGTGATTACCGACATGCCCCTTAGTGACGAGGTGGCTGACTTCATCGAGCAGGGTCTCCATAGAGACATGACAGAAGATGAAGCGGAAGAGTGGTGTAACCAAAATTTGGATAACGTAGTAGCCATATATGAGAAGTATCGAGGTACATACTTGTCATATGGACAGGCGGACATGACACTCTTTTTTGCCCAGACTGTCTACGAGAGAGATGATGCACGTGACATGATTAGTCAATTTGTAGATTTTCAATAATTAAAGAAATAAAGTGCCTTCATTCTAATGACACACTGTGATGTCTGTTGCGAAAAACTGAACAAGATAAATCACAAAAAAGTCCAGTGTCCTTTTTGTGATTTAACGAGTTGTAGATCGTGTTCTCAGAGGTACATCTTAGAATCGTTCCAAGACCCACATTGTATGGGGTGTAAAACTTTATGGAACCGTGAGTTTGTAGACTCCTTCTGTACAAAGTATTTCAGGAATACTGAACTAAGACGACACAGAGAGAATGTGCTACTCGAACGGGAAAAGGCACTCATGCCCGAGACACAACCAGAAGTTGAACGTATCATACAGATGCGTAAACTTCGTCGTATCATTCGAAAACAAAAGGAAGACCTGATTGAACTTCATCATCGATACGGTGCATTCGATCATGATCAACCCCTACCAGATGAGATTCATACTCTTTATCGTGAGATGGAAAATACATACAGACACCTTGAACAAATTCGAATGAACGGTACGACAATCGATAACGAACCGAGGCGTTTTGTGCGCCAGTGTCCCGTCGAGGAGTGTAAAGGCTTTCTCAATGAGGAATGGTATTGTGGGTTATGTGAAGTTAAATACTGTAAAGACTGTAACGAACCAATAACCCCCGATCACGAATGTAATCCGGAAACTGTCAAGACGATGAAACTTTTAAATAGGGATAGTAAGTCGTGTCCAAAATGTGGAACAGTCATCCATAAGACGAGTGGTTGTGCTCAGATGTGGTGTATTTCGTGTCACACAGCATTCAATTGGCGCACGGGGGAAATTGAGAGTGGTCGAATACATAACCCACATTTCATAGAGTTTAAAAGGAAAGTGATGATGTCCAGGGAACATGGAGACATCCCATGTGGTGGTGTCCCATCATTCAGGGAGCTTCGTGAGATTGGTGCCACGAATGAAATACTTCAATATGCGATGGTCGTGCATCAAATGGAACGCGAAAATATGTATCTGGACTTACGACCGATCGACAACACACAAATACGGATCACCTATATGCTTAACGATATAGACGAACAAACGTTTAAAAATTTCTTACAGCGTCAGGAAAAGTACACAGATAAATCTAGGGACTTGTCGAACATTTTCGAAATGATGGCTAATACGGGTGGTGACTTGCTGCGACAATATGTCATAGATCCTGAGCGTCATGATGAAATCATCAACCTGTTACAGAAAATCGTGGACTATGGAAACGATATTTTCGAATCAATTCGTAAACGATACAATTGTCGACTTCCTAGAAATATTTATGTGTGAGTATTTTAAGATGATACTCATACTGTTCTTGATTTTGATTGTCGTGTACCTGTTACCGGTCTACCCAAAACCCAGAGTGTATCACAATTTCATAACACCCGAAGAGAGGCAACACATCATCAAGAAGAGTGAGGAGATTCTCGAACCATCTTTGGTTTCAGAGGACCGTCTCGTGGATGATTCGGTTCGTAAAAGTGAAACGGCATGGCTTGATCGTAGTGATCCAGTGGTGGATGCCATCGTACAGCGGTGTCTCAAAAATACAGACCGCCCAATCGTAAACTGTGAAAGTCTTCAAGTACTTAAATATAAACCGGGTGGATTCTATCAACCTCACCAAGATTTGGTCGAGGGGGACAAGAATCCAAGAATGTACACGTTTATTCTGGCACTCAACGATGCGTACGAAGGTGGTGAGACTGTATTCCCAAACCTGGGTAAAACGTATAAACTCAAGGCGGGTGATGCCCTCTTTTTCGACACACTTGACAATTATGAGATGGAGACGTCCAAGGCTTTACATGGTGGGAATCCTGTAAAGTCTGGTGAAAAATGGATCTGTAATTTATGGGTCAGGAAGTATCCCTTATAGCGTCGTCGATACGTCTCTTACTTAATTCAAAATACTTTTCTTCGAGTTCAATCCCAATAAACTTTCTCTGTGTAGTTACACACGCTACACCTGTCGTGCCCGAACCCATCGTACTGTCAAGTACGACACCACCTTCATTCGAATACGTTTTGATGAGATATTCCAGAAGTTTCACAGGCTTCTGCGTTTCATGAATCGTATCACATTCGATATCAAATTCTATAAACTCTGTAGGGTAATTGGTGAACTTCTGACTATACTCAGAATTACCCGTCAGTTTATTATTAGGACCGAGATGATGACTCTGATTTAGCATCTTTCCTATACGCTTCTCCGAATTACGCTTTTTAATATCAACTGCAACGAGACCCTGTGGATTATACGTCATATTTCCTTTGTGTCTCGACGCAGCCGCTGCACCACCGGGTGAAAAGATTGCTATATCCTCTGTACACTTCATGGGTCGATAATTCGCGAGTAGATATTGTGTCGTCTTATTCTTTTTCCAGATGAGATTATACTTGAACCACTTATAATTACTGGATATGAGACGAGACGTAAACGGCTGCTGTCCAAAGAGGGCAACTACACCATGCGGTTTCTTGAGAATGCGGGTATATTGTTTCCAAAGGGCATCCATATCTATGATAGTGTCCCACTTACACTTCGTAGTACCATATGGTAAATCAGTTAATATTAAATCAACGCTGTCGTCTGCTATCTTTTTCATCTCTTCGAGGCAATCGCCATGATAAAGTTCCATGATTTCTATTCACTCAATTTGTTTAAGTACATTTCAAGAATTATCTTGAAGCGGTGTTTGTCCCCCCCACAGGAATATTCAACTGCTTTTATAATCTTTTCTGGTTCGTCACCAAGTACACCGAGGGAACGATTACACGAGTTACAAAGCCATCCCCTAAACTGACAGAGTGAATGAGAGTGGTCAAAAACGATACCGTCAGTCTTGAAACATAATTCGCACGAGGTCCCTGGTGGTGCCTTGGTCGGCAAACCTTTCTGTACAGCATCATTCTCTGCCAATTTTTTCGTTCTGTTAGACTTTTTATTACACGTCTTACATTCGGGACGTCGTAGGAGGTACCCGTTACGATCAAAGGGCCAACTCGACGACGTATTGTAACCGAATTGTGACCGTGGCATGACCATTTTACAATCTCGACATTTTCGCTTATTTTGACGAGCCCAATCCCGTTCTTCTTCTGCAGTTGAGTGGATACGCTTTTGGTTCGTAGATAAGGGGCGTTTAAAATACGACCTGGTATTGTCGGTAATTTTAGCCTCGATCATTTTTCTTATTTTTTTAGAAAATGGATCCAAACTTAGGCATCGATCTCACCACGTTCGATGAGTTTCTTACGGTTCTCTAGGTGAAGACCTTCGACGAGAGACTTGTTTTGAGCGGCGTAAGGAACCGCATACCCTTCGTCACACATCCACTTATTCACGTTCGTCCAAATACCATCCTCGCATACCCAAATCTCCGCGAGCACGCGACCAAACTTACCCCTCGAGTCAGCCTCGGGACATCTGAGTTCGATTTCGATATCATCCTTCTCAGATGCGACCGCCTTTAGACACCACTCCTTGAGCTTCTTCTTAGAGAGGAGACCAAACTTCTTCTCCTCTGCGTCAGATGTGCGAGACTCGGGGGTGTCGATACCTAGGAGACGAACACGCTGCTTCGTACAGACATCGAAACCGAGGTCGATGTTGACATCGACGGTATCACCGTCGACCACCTTCTCGAGGGAGGAGACGCGGTACTTGAAATTGCAGGCTTCAACGTTGTAAGAAGACATTTTCTACTCTGAAGACACTTAAAATCTTTATGCTACGTTAAAGTATGAAATGTATCGCAACCTTTTCCGAAAATAATTTGTACAAAATCAAACTGGCAAAGACTCGTAAGAATGTACTTGAAGGTATGTACAGACGACCGAGTATCAAGAGGGAAGTGAGCGACGAAGTCGCGAACCCGAGACTTCGTTTACGTTTCACAGAAGCGATAAAAGAAGCACAGGAAATATGCGAAGATAACATAGAGTCCCAGGAGTGTCACTGGGCATGGTACGAGGTGGATGAATTGGAGGATTCCATCATGCGTCGATGATGACTGTGGGTGGTTCATCGTCGTATCCATAGAATTTGATAGAAACACCATAGAGTTCATTGAGTCTAGGGTGTAGGTCCTCATTGATGAACCATTTCCATTCACGCAAATCTGTAGAAAAGTATTCACATCTATCCTCACCGAAACTACGTTTGAGGAGGAAGTCCTCGTAGCGCACCTCTTTCATGAGGGAGAAGACTCCCTCTGGTACGGGGACTGTACCCTTTTTCACCGCATCGAATATGTCGATGACATAATATCCACGTGCGTCGCAGATTATGTTCACTTGTATATCGGGGAATCCTTTGATGAAGGATTCAAAGTCTGCATCACTTGGAAGAGTTGTGAAAATTGTCGGACCAACTTCATCCGGAATCACCTGTAGGAAGGATGGGTGTGTGTGATACGCTACGGGTGCGTCTACCCATTCCGTTTCGAGAACACTCGCATCGACGCGCGCCCTCTCCTTAGAGGTGACGTAAGTGAGACCTTTGTAGTTCATGCACCTATCGTACTTGACTTTACCCCCATATTCCCACCTATTCTTCGATGACAACTTACTCACAGATTTCAAATCTCGCACCACGATTTTTGTAATGTGTAACCTGTGTGCGGTCATCCTATATTCATGATGACATTTTTATCCAGAAGTGTAATCTCACCGAGCTGGTCCCATGTGTAGTACTTGATGGATATGCCAAACTTTCTGCGCATGATAGGGTCCATGTAGTTGTTCACAGCTCGTTTCCATTGGGTAGGTGTGGTTTGGATATATGCCAAATTACTCCACGTGACTGACACCCTCTGAAATTCCTGACCTCGTACGAGACGGTTGAACTCACGAGTGACATCATCGACATTGGGTTTGTTCAGGTTTGTTTCGATGAGGTCGATGATGTAGTACCCTTGATTTTCGAGGATGAGATTCGCTTGCATGTTTGGGTATTCGTTTATGTACACTCTAAAATCAGCATCACTCGGGTATGTGAAAAGTGGAGTCGCGTATTCAGGGACGGGGTGTGTGTGATACACGATGTATTGAGTCATCTCTTCTTGTGTCGGCTGCACAGTGGCGAGTTGCTGATTCGTACGAGCTGTGGGTCTATTGAACCTGACATAGTTTCGGGTATTTGATACAGTGAATGGAATTGAACCCGCGTACTCGACACGTTGTTCCCAAGTCTTTTTGTAAATATCTTGAAGCTCCTTGATTGTTTTACGACTCAGACGAACAGACAACACATTGCCGTCGGAAGCCGTGACTGTACCCAGGTTGAACGCATTCCTGGGTATGTTCACACGCCTAAAATTACGAGCGAGGCGATTGATGGCAGCATTGATTCGTGTCATTCGCCGCTGTCTTTCCACTTGACGACGTCTGTTGAGAGCCTGTCTACGCACAGTTTCAGCCCTACGTTTCTTGGTCGCTTGAGTGACCGAGACCATCTTACTTTAGATAAAGATTAAAATAGATATGTGTCTAATGAATATCGAGGCATTCGCTCGAGAGATATATTCTCAACTGGGTCCTGGCTACAGTGAGAGAGTATACCACAATGCGATGGAGGTTTTACTAAGGGAAAAATGTATTCAGTATGAATCGGAGCGGGTCATCACGATTCCATTCAAGGGGCACGTGATTGGCAACTTGAGGGCAGACATTATTATTGACAACGAGATTGTTCTAGAGTTTAAAACTATTCGAACTCTGAATGACGCGGCGGAGTTGCAGGCTCATAACTATCTTCGTCTGACAGGTCTGAAGACGGCGTATCTGGTGAATTACCCCCCTCATCCGGAGCGGGAGGTGGAGGTGCGACGGATTCAAGTAGAACCATCAGAGGAAGAATCCGAGCCAGGTTGTGGTAAAACCTTTGAGATTCCGTATAATGTGTCTGTGGATCTAGGACAGCCAATTGAAGAATATCTTGAGCCCTTAGGAGTAGAGTCCGAGCTTCTTCTAGACAGTGGTATACCGCTGGGTCGGCTTGACTGATCGTCTCGAGATGAGGAAGAACTTTGGTTTCCAACTCATAGAGGGCGAGGAGGGCTGGTTCGTCGTTCATTTGGTATAGTTGTATTTGCGTCCATACTTAGGTGGTATTTCCAAGTACACAGGGTCGCCACCACTTGGGGGTTTTCGACAAAAGTTTTTACACTTACAACAATCCCTTGGATTCGTGAGCTGCCTTTTGTTGGCATAACATTTCATGGGAAGGTATATATCCTTCTTGAGAATTCGAATGATACGGTCAATCAAAATCATGTCTCGAAATTCTCAAGAATCCAGACAACTTAGGTCTTACCTTCACAAATGAGACACACTCTATGTCTACCGAAACAACCGGTACATAAAAAGTGTTCACATTTGCGAAACTTGACACACTCACTCGGTACGTGACAATTTGGGCATGGGAACGTTTTGAATTGGAGGGTTTCATTCTTGAATCTCCAAAAGCATGAAGTACACACCTTTAGGCCGGGTCTCATCGTTTTTCCACACACGGGAAAATTCGGACAAGACATCTACTTACACTGTCGGAATAAATTCCCATTTAAGGTCGCGACATATTTTTTTCCATATGACATCTTGTTGGTATAACTTCTCTTTGGATTTCAGGAGTGGAAAGTATCTCAGATATTCATCTTCACCCAGAAGTTCACAAAACTTATAGAGTACGTAAGAGTAACTCAAAAAGTTTTTTCTTTCTGTGGGGCAGTTATCATCAAATGGTTTCTGAATATCTTTGAACATGATTCGAAGATACTCCTCCAACTCCTGTGGCATGTTCGGAGGTTTGATACCATTCAATATGTTTGTGATGTATGGTACATGTTCATAGTATTTGTTGAGTTTTAGTTTTTTTAAGAGTCCTCGAATCTTTGCATGTGTAATATCTTCTAGCTTTTTGATCTTCATCTTTTTGAGTTCTCCACGAAGTTGTTCGATGACTTCTTCGGGAATTGTGGTCATTTCCTGTGCCTGAAATTGCGACAACCACTCGTTGAAGTGGTTTTCTCTTTTATATGAATAATTGACAACTTTTTCTGACGTTTCTTGTTCTTCTCTGTATGTTAATTCTTCACTGATTAAGGTTGCTATGATCGCACCACACGAGTCACACACGAGGTCACTCGTGTCGTGAAAGTGGAGGAGGTTACTTTCTGGACACGTCATACATTGTTCGACCATTCGCTCCCTGGGTTTGGCTATATTTTGATTTTCAACTTCGATGAGATAATCCGTGAATATATCTTTTCGTTTCAGACCGACCGTCTCTTTTACGTTAAAAATATTATCCGTGTTCGTAATCTCCTCACTTTCATCGGTATACTGGTTCATATACGGCATACATTTCATGATGTACTCTGCCATATCGGAGTGGGATCCCCGGGTACCGAGCTCG
>JGI24916J38487_100289_pt1 | contig 40325 bp, 55 predicted proteins | sample LinPfosmplate4_FD_38487 | JGI IMG/M metagenome (IMG submission 38487) | reverse complement strand
TCGAGCTCGGTACCCGGGGATCCCACGATGCTGACGAGGAGGAGGAGTGTATGATCGACGAGTAATTAGCTTTAAAAATTTTAATAATACACCTATTTCCATACGAAATGTAAACTTCCTATGAAAATAATGTCATACCACAATAGTCATGGATGTACTAAAACCTAAAATCGTATTTAGTAAACCACCAATTGTTCCGCTTATGAAAACACAAAAACCTAAAAATAATGTAAGGTCTCTCAGACCAAAAAATAACAATTAAAGTTTAACGACTATATAATTGTATGGGTGTTTTAGAAGAAGTAAGAGCGCGTTTACATATGGGGATGGAAAAATATGGACATGGTGTACGCGCAGACGACGATACAACCACGTGGGGTACATCTACAAATTCGTGGCTTGAGATGGCTAAAGAAGAATTTTTAGATGCTATAGTATACATCATAACCGATTATATTAAATATATGAGGCAGACTGATAAATCTTTTCCCAAAGAAAATATAGATGATAATGATCTCATCCTCAAAATCTTCAAAAATTTTCAGAGTATAAAAAGTCCCAGACATAAGATGCTCATATGGAATTTGGAAAATATGATCGCATGTATAGATTAGCTTATCGGTAATTTTTTATACATTACACTTAGTTTCGGTGTGATTTATAAAAAAATCTCAGTTCTTAGTAATATGAGCCTACAGGCCAGGGAATTTGTCAGGCGTTCTGGCATAGATGTCATAAGTTCAGACTCAAATAACAATAACAATTATAGCAGGGAGTTGGAAAAATACATGCGCAATCAGGAGGTTATAAAAGCTAGGGAACGTCGACAAACTAGTTTCAGATCCCCTCCTTCTACACGAATGGCACCAAATTCACAAGTCCCTCCACGTCTTCAACAGAATTTGATAAGTAACCGCAAATATTCACCCTTAGCGAATGAATTTGCTGACGTTAACACTAATAAGTTAGCAAATAATGCGTTAAAGGGTGATATTAACACGAGTGAGTTTGATGATTTCGAACCAGATACCACAGCTATAAATGAATTATTCGCAGATGTGCCAAGTTCGGGGTTGGAAATAAGTAAGCTTAACCCGGGTATGTTTAACGCACTCGTCGATTCAGGTTTTAACCAAAAGGATACGATCGTCGATGTAAAGAAGATTATTTCCAAGCGACCCTTATCTAAAACCATGGTAGGAGATGGTCTTTACATAGATACCATCGAAATAATTGGTCGTTATGGTCAGAACAAAGCTGGTGTGAGTCATACTAGAAAGTTTGGACTCAAGGGAAACATGAATATAATGTACGTTTCAGCTCAATTTAAGATGATTCTTTCCAACACCATGGGTGAAACTAAAGGGCTCAGTGTAAACGTATACAAAAATGGAAAGATTCGATTCTCTGGTGGTTTCTTAGGAACTGATATATCGAATCAACCTGATATTATACGACGATTTGTTGTAGATAACTACACGACCAAAGAGGCGTTCTATTACAATCCATTTAAGTACAACAACTTAAGTGGTCAGTTCAGGGTTAATGGTAATTTCAAACCTGAGAGTCTTACACAGATAACGTCCAATTCTCGTAAGTATGGCTTTATTTCTGGAAGTTACGAACCTGAACTTTCACCTTTCCTTTATTTGGAAGGAAATGGTTTTAAATTAAGTTTAGCTATCAGTGGAAATGTACAAATATTAGGTGTACAAAATCCAGCTGATATGCTTAAAAAGTATGACTTTGCCAAAACGTTCGTTAAGACTTTATACAATGAAGGTAAGATAGTTGTTACTGGCAAATTTAACCAGGGTATCAAGGCTAAAGCCAAGGCCAAGGCCAAGGCTAAGACTAAGGCTAAGGCTAAAGAGAAGCCAAAAAACAAGGCACTCAATAATAACGAAATCAAGGCTGTTAACATAGACATGGCTAAGTGTAAACGAACCATGAACGCGGAACAATTAAAGAATCTCGCCCGTAAACTCGGTGTGACTAACTTTAGGATAAAGGGTGTCGATGGTAGAACCAAAAAGGCAACAAAGAATGATATATGTAAAAAGATATCCAACATAACTGGTAAAAAGCCGGTATCCATTAAAAACACCAATACCGGCAAAAATATACCTTTACCAGGATCAAACAAAACGTTCAAGGTTGGGCGAAGATTGTGTACGAGCAAACCCAAAAAGGAGCTTTTACGTGTCGCTAAGATGATGAAGGTTAGTGTCAATGACAAGGACACGGTTCCTATCATATGCCGCAAAATACAAAAGGCTAGAAATAACATAGCCGCAGCTCCCAAACCCAAACCTTTATCTCCAAAGGCCGTACGCCAAAAAAAGAAAAATGAAAAGAAGGAAAACAATAATCTCGCCAAAAATTTAAATCGTACTCTCGCCGTAGAAAGGAGGAAAATTAATGATACATCGATTAAGAAACGATTAACTGGCTTGTATGGATCTAAATGGATGAATAGATACAAGCCAAACTTAAACCAAGACGTTAGAAATGTTAAAACAGCTATAAATCAACTTAATAATAAGAGTAGAAACAAAAAGCTCGGCGTACCTTTCTTGAAAGACGTAAAAAATATAGAGGATCGTATGGTTCGCAACTGGAAACTTTCTAGGCGTAATCAACTAGAGAAAGCGTATCTAACCAAGCAGGTAAACGTATCTGGTATTAATATGAACTCGAGAAATGCCTATAGGCGTTCCGCGATAGATTATATGAAGAGTCTCTTGAACAACAAAAAGCAGCCAACCGAGAGACGCATGAAGATTCATAAGGAAAATTGGAAAAAATTCATAAATAATATGAGAACGCGTCCCAATGTGGGTGGTGCCAATGCTCGAATTGAACGTCTCTAAACTTACGAGATTTGCTCGGCTAATTGAGTAGCTGTATTAAATGCGGTGAGACACATCATAGTTATTGAAAACTGATAAATAGCCTGTTCCCACATTCGAAGTACACAAAATGGTACCACCATAAGACCTGCACACGTTCCATGAAACACTATAACTGTTATAGATGCTGAATGTTCAGTATGTAGAGCCCCCGTCGTAGATACTATCAATGCGAAATTGATAATATCTATTATTCTCATGTAAAGAGCCAAATTTATACCAGATGCAAGTACGAATATATACGCCAGAGCACGCGCAACGGGGTGATATTCTAGTAATAATCTGAAACGTGGTCGTGGTCGTAATCTTATCATTTCGCGTGGTGGAGGTGGTGGAACCTCTTGGTTAAATGCTATCGCCACAGATCCATCGGGTTCTTCGACCACGAGGTGTCTTTCATTTTGCATATATTATGATGTCGTAATTTTTTTATACCTAATTAGTAAATGATAGCTTTATTTGCCGCAATCGTTATCGTCGTGATAATTTTATATTGCCTCCAGCCCAAAACATCCAGGAAGGAATCGGGAAATGGGTGGAAAATTTACGGGACCATGGGCTGTGGATGGACTCGTAAACAGATTGATTACATGAAGGAAAATGGAAAGCCTTACACCTTCATCGACTGCTCCAAGGGTGGGTGTGATGGCATGAAAGCCTTCCCTACCAGTGTCAGCCCTACCGGTGAAAAGGTTGTAGGATTTAAAGAGTTTTAAATACCACGGATGACGGCGAGGGAGATGGAGAGTAGGAGCGCGTCTAAGAAAGTATCTAACTTCTTGAGGACGGTTATGTGCTTAACGAGGGAGTTGTTCCAGGTTAAACGGAGGATAAAAGTGGATATGAGAATCACGAGCACGAAGATGAGAATCTCGGTGATAATATCGGCAGCCTTGCGAGTGTTGAAGAGTTCCTTGATCATTTATTAGTCGTGAATATTTTTTTTCGAAGGTTAATATAATGAGAAATAGTCCTCCCCCGAATGGTTCTGAACATGTTTTCACAATGAAGAGGTGGGATGGGCCTGTAGGTAAGGGTAATAATAATTGCTACGCATATGCGGTGAATGATTACAAAAAATATAGAATGTCAAAAAGTCAGCCTGGTGAACGGACAAATACATCAGCTTTCAGTAAATATAGAAACTGTGGTAAATTGCCAAAACTTGTTTTGACGGATAATCCTAAAAAGGTGTACGTTGAGAAAGCTGATAAAAAGTGTAAACCCACATTTTATAAAATTATGATGTTCGTTTCCACCTGCAAATCAACTAACACTTTATGTCATGGAGATTTTCATTTTTATAAACAGCATAGCAAGACTGAGTATAAAATAAAAAAAGGTGATACACATGAAAGTATCGCTAAGTTCTTTAAAGTTCCTGTCGCGAGAATCAAGCGTGCTGCTAAAGTATTGCTTCCTGGTAAAGTTATAACGTTTAAAGCTGAATTTTTTAGCCATAAACGTGGTTGGGCAACAGGCCCTTTGATGACTGGAGCTACGGGAAAACTCATAAAAGATCCGAGGACTACGAGTAGGAAATATCCAGGTATGAATTATAATAAATATTGTGGATCATTCTGTATCAAAAACGGCGGTGTCAAAGTCGGACACACTCATCCCAAAGTCAGAAAGTAAACTTTCAATATCTGGTACGTTTGATACGTCAAAAAATATATCTAATACATCGAAGATGAAATCATCTCCCACCATTAGATTACTTGTTCGTTCTTGTAACATATTACGTATCGTAACTTGCACTTTAAAATTTTCACCATCGAAAATTTTTCTACACACGGGGCAAGTTTGATTGCCCCGTTCTTTCCACTTCTCTATACAGTGTGAGTGAAACAAATGACCGCACCTGATTGGTTTATTTTGTCTTGTTTCTCTCACTGTATTGAGGCATATGGCACATGTTGTCATCCCTGTACGTTATAAGGACTTTAAATTTGGATATTTTACTCAGTATATTTTAGACATGTTTATGTTGCTATCACAATAACCACACTTGTCGTTGGTTTCATTTAAAACCTTTTTGAAAGCGGCGGGCCCCTGCTTTTGGAGAAGTTGGCGATACTTGTAGTTATCTTCATAAGAAATACCATTTTTTTCCATAACGTAGTTATCAAATAATTTGGACGAGTTAGAAACCGTGAAACAACGGCCATCAGCCATTCCTAAACGTTGAGACATTTATATTACAATTAGAAATTAATTTGTCTATTCTCTATCGTGTTCATCCAAGATGAAAAACCTAACGATTTAATTTTTTTAACAGATTCATCGACATCGTATCCTGAGAATATGTTGAACATATCCTCAGTCTCAGTTTTAGAAACCCGAATAGACCCCTCGTCGTTTATATGTTGATTGATTATGTTATAAGCAAACGCAATCTCTTTCAACGTTTCCGCTCCTGTTATAATGATTTTACCTGTACTAAAAATACTGGTAGTAATCTCCTTCATATCCTCTGAAGGTTTAAATTTTATTTTCACCGCGGAGTACCTGTCGGGTTCGAACGACACTTTAAATAGATCGCTGTATTTTTCAAAATGTGAGGCGGTTTTCATGAGATTGATGTTATAATTCAAACTGAAATTTGAATTAATCATAACAACCCTGAAAGACTTATCAAGTGGTTCAAGTTCGGGATCGAATAGTTTTAACATATAACTGAGACTCTTGATTATATGTTTACAATTCACGACATCATTACAACCCGCAACCTGAATACTCCCATTCGGAAATATTTTGACAGACTTGATACTGTATACATCTTCATACGTTAAAGTTATCTGATTGTAAAATGAAGTTGGTTTCAATTTCCAAACGATCCCCTTAGCGTTGATATCATTTTTATGTAAGATAACATCACTTTTTTCAAAAGCTTTTCTTATCCTAGCAACGTCCACAGGTTTTGAAAATGACGACACCATCGTTATAGTCGTGAGCTTAATCCATGACGGGCGGATTCGTTCAGGAATCTTGTTCCTAAATTCATCTACCGTCAGGATGTACGAGAACGTGTTATTCGAGATAGAAGAAAACATAACTTTTTTAACAACATTTTAAGGACTTAGGCATCCATTTTCTTTAAAATGAAAAAAGTAAAAAAGGGATTTAGAGAAGAAATTTTAATATAAATCATACGATACATATGCCTTCCTTCATTAAGGAGGCTCATACTTTCATCGACCGAAACGGGGAACATAACGTAGAACTTAAATATTCTAGATATGTGAGTGGTCTAGGATATTGTAATTCGACTACATGTTTTAAAGCTAAGGCTATAGGTGGATGGAGAGATTTCGTATCAAAAAAAGAGTCGATTCCATATGAAGAATTTCTTGATGATAAAGTTGAAAAAACGATCGATGTCATACGCGAAATGACATTGATCGCATTGGATAATGTTATGTGTGAAAACAATAACATTTACTCTATACTTCGTATTATGAATACTTCAAAAATCTTAGATCCAACGTTTATCCCACCATATATTAACGTAAAGCACGCATGGCAACGAAAGTTCGCGAGATGTGTATGCGAAACAACCATCCCTTACATCATAAAATACTGTAGAAGTACTTGGAAGCTTATAAAACTTTATAACGTCTTAAAATTAATAGAAGAATCAATAGAATAGATACAGATGCAATTATGTTAACTTTTTTCTCCCGTTTCTTTTCAGTGTATTTCTTTCCAACTTGATCCGTAAACCCGATATCTATATTTCTTCCTGGAATAAGAGGTCTAGATAACGTACATGGATTTTTCATACCACTACACATTTCGACAGCTCCCCAACCACTAGAGGAAATGCTATCACACATAGGAGACTCTTCTTTTATGTCTTGCATGATGATCTCACCTTCAGACTTGAACTTTTCAAAGTTCCTCCTTTCACCTTTAGCTCCTGGTAAAGAAAAATCATTAACTACAAATGGATTTATGTTATTAATGGTATCTTCATCATTGAGCATAGAACTACTCATGTTATATATTAACCTGATATATATTTTTTATGTGTCATCTTTTTACCATGTTCAAGCCACATTTTATCTAAATCTATGTTTAACATGTGAGCAAGTTGAAATAAATAAGAGAATACGTCGCCCATTTCCATCATTATGTCGACACCTTTCTCTTTTTTAACGTGCATCTTCTTGAATGTTCGCTTATATTGACGTATAGCCGACGCCAATTCTCCAAATTCTTCGGTTAACAGTAGCCAGACTGTATTTATTTCAGCCCTATCCCATCCCTTGGATTTGCATATCTTTTCTGTTTCATCTTTATAATAATTGAGTGACATTATCCTTGTCTATATCTCTGATCAATTCTTTAAATTCCAATCTGTCGACTCATTTCCATTTTTGCACCGTATGTGCTCGTGTTCTGGGGTAAATTGGGAGGTATAGCTACGCTATCAATATCCTTGATATAACCTAGATACGATGCAACACCAGAACGAATTTGCTGCGTCGCGGTATTAATGACGATCTGGTTCATCTTCTTAACCTGTTCATTTACACGGCTATTATGATCTCCGGCATTGTTTATGAACACGGATCGCATGATGGCAAAAATATCACTCGAATTTTGGTAGTCTATGGAAATGCCTGTGTCATTCTTGAAAGATTGACGTATCGCACGCTGGAGAATATTGACATTGAACTCCGAGAAGAATAAACTATTGAGAGGAGTTTTAGTCTGTTGAATTGAATTCAGATGAAGTCTATCACACATTTAATATATTCCAGGAAAAAAAGTCTATGTAGATATTAAATGTTAAACATCGCTGACTTTGACGAAGCTTATAATACCAAACCATGCAATTATGAAAAGCCTGTGTGTGAAGCCCCCAATTGCTTCATCGCGTCTTATCCTCCTGTGTCCAAACCTGGTGTGGCTGGCCCCTTCAATGTGAACACCTCGTTCTTAGCTCCCAATCGATACGCCGAAACGGTGGGTCCAGTTCCAGTCCGAAGTGTCGATTTCAAATGTAATTAAAAGATTAGATAGTACTAGCAATATAATGAAAGTAATCAAAAGGTCCGGTCGTGTTGAAGACGTCAAATTTGATAAGGTCACCAACAGGATCTCCAAACTAACCCACGACCCTTATGACATTTCTAAGGGTGTAGACGCGTCAATGATAGCTCAGCAGGTATTTTCCAGTATACACGACGGTATAACAACACAGGAGATAGACACTCTCTCAGCCGAAATTTGTATTGGGCTGATTACTCGTGATCCAGATTACGAAATACTCGCAACGCGTATAATAGCCAGTAACATTCAAAAAATAGCCCCAAATAATTTCCATATCGCGATGAAAAAGTTATACAAAGCTGATATAGTCACCGAAGAAGTAGCTGAAATTGCACACCAAGTAAAAGATCAAATTATCACGAATAGGGACTTTGAATTTGGATATTTCGGATTAAAGACACTCGAAAAGAGCTATCTTCAGAAATATGAAGGAAAACTCATGGAAACACCACAATATTTGTTCATGCGCGTGTCTATAGGTATTCACGGTAAGGATATTCCAGCCGTACTCGAGACTTATGATAAGATGAGTCAGGGTATGTTTATCCACGCAACTCCAACCCTATTTAACTCGGGTACTCCCCGTCCACAAATGTCATCGTGTTTCCTGATTGCCAATAAGGAAGATTCAATCAATGGCATTTACGAAACTTTGACGGAGTGTGCTCAAATTTCAAAGTGGGCTGGTGGTATCGGTTTACATATTCATGATATCCGAGCCAATAAATCTCGTATCAGAGGTACAAATGGTCAGTCAGATGGTATTATTCCCATGCTTCGCGTGTTCAACGCAACCGCGCGATACGTCAATCAGGCGGGTCGTAGAAAGGGATCCTTCGCTATGTATCTCGAACCTTGGCACGCTGATGTTATGGATTTCTTGGAACTCCGTCTTAACCAAGGTGATGAAGAAGCTCGTTGTAGGGATCTATTCACCGCGATGTGGATACCAGATTTGTTTATGAAACGAGTCGAGCAAGGAGGTGATTGGTCTCTTTTCTGCCCTGATAGGGCCAAGGGACTTTCTGACGTATACGGTGAAGAGTTTGAAAAACTTTACACCGAGTACGAAGAAGCGGGTCTAGCCAACGCAACTGTTCCCGCTTCGGAAGTATGGAAGGCTATTATTAAAAGTCAAACCGAGACCGGAACACCATACATGCTCTATAAGGATGCGTGTAATTCTAAGAGCAACCAGAAGAACCTAGGCGTTATTAAGAGTTCCAATCTTTGTACAGAGATTCTCGAATATACGGATAAGGATGAGACGGCTGTATGTAACCTGGCGTCTATTGCACTCCCAAAGTATGTAAACAAGGAAACGAAAACCTTCGATTATGACAAGCTCCATGAAGTCACTAAGACTGTCACCAAGAACCTGAATCGAGTTATCGACCGCAATTTTTACCCAGTTGAATCTGCTCGTCGCTCTAACATGAAGCATCGTCCAATTGGTCTCGGTGTTCAGGGTCTCGCAGATGTTTTCATTCTATGTGGTCTTCAATTTGACTGTGAGGAATCTCGTCTTATGAATGCGCATATATTCGAGACTATCTATCACGCAGCTCTTGAGGCCAGTTCAGAGCTCGCAGAAGTAGATGGTTCGTACGAAACTTTTGAGGGATCCCCGGCATCACAAGGTATTCTTCAACCAGATATGTGGGAAGGTGAAACCAAATTCAGTGGTCGTTATGACTGGGACGAGATGAGGGAACGTGTAAAGACTAAGGGTCTGAAGAACAGCCTCCTTCTCGCTCCTATGCCAACAGCATCCACTGCCCAGATTTTGGGTAATAACGAGTGTTTCGAACCTTACACGACTAACATCTATTTGCGTCGTACACTCGCTGGTGAATTTGTTGTCGTAAATAATCATCTGGTAAATGCTCTAAAAGAACGTGGTCTCTGGTCTAAGGAAATGAAAGACCTCATGGTAAAGGCTGGTGGTTCGATTCAAACTATCGTTGATATCCCCGATGATATCAAGACTCTTTACAAAACTGTATGGGAAATTAGTCAAAAATGTATTATTGATATGGCAGCGGATCGTGGACATTTCATTGACCAGTCGCAATCTATGAATCTTTTTATGGAAAGTCCAACATTGTCTAAACTTTCCTCGATGCATATGTACGCGTGGAAATCTGGTCTCAAGACCGGTATGTATTATTTAAGGAGTAAGGCGAAAGCTCGACCAATCCAATTTAGTCTTGAAGCTGAATGTACCGCATGTTCAGCTTAAAGCTTAGGGTATATTACTATTTAGATGGCAAAATTTCATACATTAAAAGACTTGAACATTCTCAAGTACGACGGAAGAAAAATATGCATCAGTTCTCCCGAAGGTAAACCTATGAGAATTCAAACACCGAGAATGTATATGCCGTTTGGTGTATCAGGGTTTGTCCCACAAGTCGGTCCAACCAAATGGAATTTGGATTTTTCTATGAAAGGTTACGACGAGGAGGACAACTACGTCAAACAATTTCATGACACTATAGAAGCAACTGAGAAAAGTATAATCGAAGAGGTGAGTAATCAAAGTGTCGATATTTTTGGAAAGCACATGTCGTACGATGAACTTTTACCTATGTTTAATTCTAATATAAAACACTCGGTTGGACATGATCCGAAGTTTAGAGTAAAGGTAGACACAACCCCTGACGGGAACATAAAAGCTGGTATTTTTAACAGTGAACGAAAGAGTATAAATACTTCCGCTGAAGATAAACTTTATTCAAGGAACTCGGGTGTAGCTATCGTAGAGATAGGTACAGTGTATTTCTTGAACAGGAAGTTCGGTGTGACTTGGAAATTACATCAACTCGTGGTATACGAACCACAACAACTAAAAGGATTCCAATTTATACTTTAGATTTTTGATCTGATATTAAAAAATGATAAATCATCTGAGCCTCTCTCAGTAGTTTACCCTTAATCACGGTAAAACTATTGGGATCTATATCCATTTTTATTTTAGCTATACGAACAGCATCATCCCACTTAGAAAGGGTCATTCTTATACTATTCTCACATTTTTTTGATGAGGGTCTTGTACTTCTTGGTCCCCTTCTTGGGAGCGAGCTTGAAGTCACCCTTCTTGGCGGGCTTGAAAACCTTAACCATAGAAGAAGCACCCTCCTTCTTCATACGCTTCTTGGCCGCAGCGACGGCAGCCTTACTCTTGATATTACCGTACTTGTCCTGAACGAGATCACCCTTGACGAGACCACCGGGAGTGTGCATGGCGGCACCGTGAAAAACTTCCGCGCGAGAACCAGTTGCTTCTGTATACATTTATATTAAGCGCGGAAAATTTTTCGGATGTCGAGAATTGAAATTTTACTGGATACCCTCTTTACTGGTATTTGATTCTCGATTCGATCATCGTTAAGTACTTCTGCGCATACGATTGATTTATGTCCTTGAAGAGACATCATCTCTTCCTCAACACTGATGAAACGTGGACATTCCTTATAAATCAATTTTTTTACGTATACTTTTTTAGTCTGCCCTGTTCGATGACTCCTACCAACAGCTTGAAGTTCTGTCGCAGGATTCCAAGCTGGAGCGGTTATGTAAACACGTGTTGCATCCTGTAAGTTTAAACCCTGTCCTCCACTTTTGATCTGGATTATGAAAACAGCTCCCTGGGGTGCAGCCTTAAATGATGATATTTGCTTCACCCTATCATCTTTTGAAACGGATCCATCTATCCGAAAGACTGGACACTTCAACTGAGTTTGGATATAATTCATCTCAGCCTTAAACTGACAAAATATCAGTGCTTTTTCATCGGGGTGCTCTTCGATCAATCTCAAGAGGGTTTCCATTTTTTTCATTCGCCCGGTAAAATTTTCCGGTACGACTTCATTTTGTTTAGCCACACCATCAAGATACATCTGGGGGTAAATCATACACTGTCTGGCCCGAAGAAGACATTCCAATATGATCATATTTTTAGAGTTTGTACTCTGTGCATTTTTAAACGCGTCTCGAATAGTACTCTGCGCTTCCAAAAATACACACTCGTATAACGATTTTTCTTCTGGAAACATTTCAAGTTCCACATTTTCAAAAATACAAGGTGGAAGACGAAGACGTTCGTTGATTTTAGCCAAATCTTCTTTGGTTCGTCGAAGAATGTAAATATCCTTGATATCTTTGGTTCTACCTTGAACGAAAGTTTTGGGAAGACCCAAAAAAGTGCACAAAGAAACGAAATCTTCCATCGAATTGAAAACAGGTGTACCCGTGACAATCCATTTAATATCCGTCATCAGACGACATACACTTTTGAATGTTTTTGAAGTTTTGTTTCGAATCTCGTGAGCTTCGTCAAGGATAACACGATTCCAGTGTACACGGTGAAGTGGGGTATCTCCACCATTTTCAGCACCTCTAACGGTTGTGACCGTATAAGGTGCGACCGTCACGTGAGCATCGGCTTGTAATTTGCGATTAGGTCCATCGTATACGTGCACCTTAAGATTCGGTGCAAATTTTTTGATTTCCTCACACCATTGCATGATAATAGATTTGGGTACGATGATGAGTGTGCGAGATTGTGGATTTCCAAGCATGACAGAAATCAACTGCACGGTCTTACCCAAACCCATTTCGTCACATAAAAAGCCACCCTTAGGCCCCGAAGTTTGTGATTCCATTCCAAGCATCCATTTTACACCATCATGTTGATAGGGTACAAACAGACGCCCGTTTAATGATTCTGTGGCTAGTGTGTACGACATATTGTTTTTTTGAAAAAGGTTTGATGACTTAGGTATATATTTATCATTGGCTATTATAATCGTCTTCTTTATCCGAAAAAATTTCACACGTTTGAACCTTTGGCTCCTTCGGTTCCCTTTTACGAGTCTTTTTTTCTTTGGGCTTGGGAAGCTCGTCTAAGTGTTCTCTGTAATATAACACCTTCTTCCAAAACTCATCCATTATGGGCAAGTTAGTTTTCCACCACTCGGGATCTCGCTTCACGTTAACAACGTCAAACTCCTCTGGTTTGGGCCAATTTGTGGCCGCAGGTTTATATTGGATAAAGTCAGCTTCTTCCAGATCTAAAATCTCCATACATAGTTGAAGCTGGGGCATATAATGGATTGGCACTTCACCCGGTATAATCTGTCGCATTGGGGGACATTTGATCTCAACAAGTTTACCAGATTCTGATACACCGTCAGGACTTCCACCCAACCATTTATGGACAGGGTGTGGACATAACCCTATTTCGTGAACTACTTCATTGTGGCGTTGTTCGTAAAGAATGCGTGCTTCATCTTCGTATAGCTCACCATGACGTGTAGCTGCGTTGCCGGTGAATTTTTCACCGAGTCCACATTTCTTTAGAAGAAGGCCTTCGGGTGTGTCGTATTTATTCACACCGATTGCTGTCGCCGCATCACTTGCGGTGAGCATGTTTCCCCTTAGACTCAACCACTCTTCCGACTTTTGAGGAGCATACTCCCTTTCTATCAACTTGCGTATCTTCTCCAACATTAATTGTTTTAGAGTCCAACTGTTTAAGTAATATCCGAATGTGTTTTTGAGAATAAACACCCTTTTTGTTTTTTTTATCGTTTTTCGTAACACGTTTTTTGTATTCGTAGTTATCGGACATTATGATAATGATTCTGTTGATTGTATAACTTAGGTGGATAAAAGAATGTTTTAGCCGCATTCTGTTCCGCCTGTTTCTTATTCTTAGCGAACCCCCTCCCCAAACACACACCATCGACAAACACGTCTATGTAAAAAACCCCATTCTCGTGATGACCCACATTATACACCGGTAGAGATAAACCGTTAGATTGACAATATCTCATGAGATGATCCTTGTAATTGTCATCTACCATGATAGAATCCATGTTCACAAACGAAGGATCGTTATATATGCGAAGTATAAATTCCTTCGCGTGGAGCAATCCCATATCCATATAAATTGCACCTATCAAGGCTTCGAACGCGTCTTCAAGAATTTTCGGGTTATGATTCCATTCATTTCTCATACCCTTTTCATCCATCTTGATCCACTTATAAAGCTCCATTTTAGTTGCGATTTTCGCTAAGGTTTCACCTCGCACGAGTTTCGTACGAGCTTTTGTAAGAAAACCTTCCTGTTTATCTTCGTATCTATCGTATAAAAATTTTGTAATAACAAAACCTAACACCGAATCACCGATGAACTCTAAAGTTTCGAATGAACCTGATAGAGTTTCATCTTCTTTGAGTGCGGATTTATGGGTAAATGCTCTTTCGTACAAATCCAAATTAGAGATTTTTGTACCAACGAGGGTTTCAATAGTATTTTTATCAACCAACATTTATATTATTATGGAGTATTTTTTTAAGCTTCTACCTTCGTGTAATGTGGACTTAGGTACTTTTGAAGGTTCAGGAAAGTAACCTGAACATCGGCGGGGGGTTGGAGAAGATCGCGAAGCTTCTGATCGAGAACAAGAATGCGTCCATTGTCGGGGTGCTTGAGTCCGTTATCCTTGACGTACTTGTTGATAGCACGAGTTACAAAGCTGCGAGAAACGAGCTTGTCGGCGGGGAGGTCTAGGAAATCGCGGAGCTTGTCGGAAACCTTCTGCTCACGGTTAAATCCATTGTTCTTGGCGCGGTTTGCAGACTTCTCACCAGTGGGATCGTCAAGCTTAGCCTTAATCTTACGAACAATCTTAGTGAGAGACTTAACTTCGGCGCGGAGAGCGGTAATCTCAACAAGGCATGAATCACGGTTGCAGTTGGTATCAGTAGACATTATACAATGTATAGTCGTTAGATCTTTAAGTATGTAGTTATTACGAGTAAAATGAGTAGGAAAAGAATGAAGCGAACTATCGTGTAAATCGTGTACGAAACACCAAAACCATAAGGTTCTCTAGGTGTTATATCATTTGTGGAATTTGGACAACCACCTGGGCAGCAATTATCGTCGCACGTGATTATTATACCTTTCTCTCTGGTTCCACATATCTGATTCTTCCTAGGATCCGTACTACCTAAACTATCAGCGTAACACCTACAATCTCTCATGTCTTCACAGGACCCCATGATTATAATGTCTATATATTATAATGGACGAAAAAAGTTACACTAAGTCTACGATCACCAAATTTATGAATGAAAATTTATTTTTCGGAGATGCTAAATTGAAAAAATATTACGAAAGGGATCAGGCAGGTGATGTCGCTAAGTTTAGGGCTCGAATGCGCTCTACACATTCTACTAAAACGTTTGAAAAGTTAGTATACGTTTTCGTCACGGATAATATAAGGGACATAATATTAGACACAATAGGTGAACTTACCACAGCGACAAAATCCATGGGAGATCTGATCGTCAGTGGAGGTGAAGCGTTTAACATGTACATGCCGTTCGATGAACGGGTAGTCACGAGCGATATTGACGCGAAATTTGTACCCCTCATACCAAACGATTCTAAGTACTTTGGTAAATTACAAGCGACGAAGTTAATTTTGTGGGATAAACTTGGTGAAATAGCGAAAAGGATGAACATGAAAATAGTAAATAGACTCAAATCAGTTAAGAGTAAAGTTTACAAATTCACGGGGTTATCTTTCAAATCTACGGGTCCTAAAATTACACGAAGGTATACTCTCATAAAAAAGAAGAAAAATGGAAAGACTAACAAACCTTCCGCCAAGGATGTTTTCATAGATGTAGAATTATTCGCTTTAGACTTAAACGTTCGATGCTTTTCCCCCGATAAAAATAAGGTGGAAGATTTCGTGGTCGGTGGTATTTTGGACATCCCATTTATGAGACCTGACGAATTTGGTCATGATGTAGCACACACTAGGCAACGTGGTATAATTTATAGAAATGCTCTGACTGGGAAAATGATAAAGAATACATACATTTTGGTTGCGAGTAGAGAGTTCTTAATCGAAGATATATATCTCATGCATAAATTAAAATTGAGACCAGAAAAAAAGGAGAAAGATAGGCAACGTCTAGTAAAACTCGGTAAACTCTTTAATAAAAATATAAAATCATCGGATAGTATTGAAGCTATATTTAAAAAGGTTTCACCGAAACTAGCCAAAATTAAAACGTTGAAGAAACGTGTGGGTGTCGTTAATATGAAAAAAGCTACCCGTGTTAACCCTGTTAAATACGATACGTACACGAGCATACCACCCGAAGATCGTCTATCTAAACAAATTGTACATGGTCTCAAAGCCGTTAGTGCCAATAACAATATAAATGGATATGAGCGTAGTCATGGTAATCAGCGATTTAATTTGAAAAACTACAAGTGGAAGAATGTAAAATCAAACGCATACGTTAAGAATGAATTCAATTACAGGCCAGTACAAGCTAAGAATATTCCTAAAAATTTACAGATGAATAAAACGTTATATGGTTTTAATCCCAGGAGGGATAGTTGGATGTCTAAATCGTTGATCGAACGTGCTTCTAAAATACCCTATATAGGTTTAAAGAAATGAGACGTTCAAAACGTATAAAATGATTTACGACAAGATTACCAAGGGAGATGACGGCCTTCGCCACGTTCGAGCGTTTTCCGATGAGCGCAAGCGTAACTTTCTTCAACTGGAGGATGTAAAGATCGTCGATATTTCTCACGATTTTGTTTTTGAGTCTTCTTGCTCCAAGCCTTTTGACGAGCTTCAGGAAACTAACGTCGCCAACGCTGTTATCAACAGTGAGGAATGGTTTGGTCGAGCACTTTCTGAGCAAACCTTACGCCGCGCGTACTCCAGGGAAGGTGCTATTTCTGCCGAACGTCTAGACACTACCAAGGTTTTTAACTCCAAGAAGGAGGTCGTAGATTACGATACTTTGAAGGAGGATATGGATTGCTCCGTGGTGGTAGAATTTTCTGGACTTTGGTTTGCGAAGAAGGCTTTCGGTCCCACTTATAATATTGTCCAGGTCAAACTTCATCCCGAACCTGAACCTGAACCTGAGAAGGATGAAAACAATTTTGACGAATCATATCCAGAAGACTATATGTTCGAGGATCGTGAGTAAAAAAAAATTATCAGTATATATAAAACATGATGAAGAAGATTTCTCCTCGTACGGCAATGATGGTAGTCGTCGCGGCACTCGTCGTCTACGCTATATACACTCAGACCATTGGTAAGACTTCTACATACGCGGTCACTCCCAAGGACTACGCCCCCGTCGGTGTTGATCTCGCTCCCAGCTCCCCGGATTCGGCCCCCGTCGTTTCCGATCCCGGCTGTGAGATGAAGGCGGGTACCGGTCTCGCGTCTTCTCTACTTCCCCGCAAGGTGGCTACCCAGGAGGATTTTGGTCAATTTGCACCCGAAGAAATCCTTTCCGGTCAGAACTTCCTCGCTCCCCGTAATCAGATTGGTTTCCCCGAGAGTGTAGGTGGTGCTCTCCGAAACGCTAACCAGCAGGTACGCGCCGAGCCCCCCAATCCCAAAAAGCCTTACATCTGGCAGAACTCGACTATCGCGAGTGATACCATGATGCGCCCCCTCGTTTAAATATAATTAAAGCTTATCCCTCTTTATAGTATACATGTCCAATATGGCAACAGATGAACTATCCCAAAGCGTCTCTAAACTGGTCGACCTCAGCAGGCAGATTAAAGAAGCTCGTTCAGATATAAAAATTCTCACGGATGCAGAAAAAGCACTTAAGTCGCAGGTGAAAAAACTAATGTTAGATAACGGCCTCGACGTAATCAACCTCAAAAAAGGTAAAATCTCGGTCAAGAAAAGTGTCAGGAAAGGTGGTCTTAATAAGAACACGGTTAAGGAAGGTCTCGCTATTTTCTTTGACGGAAACGAACAACAAGCTGAAAACGTCTTAAAGGTTATACTCGATAACATTCCAACGAAGGAAACTTCCACTATCGCTCTCACGGGTGTCAAAAACAAACCAACAGAATAATGGTCTGGAACCAATACGTTTTCGAAGCTAACGAAGGATACGACGTGTATGATAGCGAGGAAGAGGAATACAACGAGAACAATAAACTGACCATAGAAGATTGGGAAGTTGAACACTCTGACGTACTATGGAGAATGTGGCATACGATCAATACACTTCTATATGATGCACAAATTGAACACGCAGGACAATTTTGTGATTTTGTTGAATTTTGTCATATGCATCACGATCCTTTAGAGGAACGTGTGACTTTCGAGTATCAGGAACAAACTAATTGGTACGAGGAAAGAATTGGTTATGTTTGGAAAAACCTCAGAAGAATGGTTAATGATAACCATCTTCACGAGGAATTTTTCAGGGGAGCGCGATTTAACGATTTTTTCCACTTTACTAAAAATTTTATGTGTATATACTAAATGATCCCTAACGTAACTTCCCCCAAAGTTGCCGTACCCGCTGCTCTCTTTCTCGCGCTCAGCCCCGGTATGCTTCTCAAGACCTCCGGCACCAAGATTTCTTTCAAGAATGTCAGCACCGATCGCATGTCCGTGTTCTTCCACGCGTTAGTCTTCCTTATCGTGTACTCCCTCGTCGCTCGCGCTATGGGTGTCGTACTCACTAGGAACGATCTTCTCGTGGCCACCACTCTTTTCATGGTCCTCAGCCCGGGTATGCTTCTTACGATCCCTCCCGGTAAGTTCATGTCTGGCAAGACTTCTCGTCCCGCCATTCTTACACACGCCGTTGTATACGCGGTCGTCTTCGCTCTTTTACGAAAGCAATTTCCTCAGTTTTATTAAGTGACTGATGGAATACATTATCCTAGGTCCAGCAGCCATGGGAATCTTCACGGTTCTCGGTTGTTTAAAACGTGAGGAGGAAAATTTAAAAAATATTAAAGAAATTTCCGGTTCATCAGCGGGTGCTATATTAGCTTTATTCTTAGCTCTTGAAATTCCACTGTATGATGTACTCGAACGCCTCTTATCCATAGATATAGAAAAATTAACTAAATATAAACTTAAATCGCTATTATCGTCTTATGGTTTAATAGATATAAATCCTATACGAAAAATTTTAGTAAAAATGTATGAATGCGATCCTACCTTTTCGGAATTGAAAAAGAAGGTATACGTGTCAGCGTATTGTCTCAACAGAAGAAGAACTGAATACTTTTCCGTAGATACTCATCCAGAAATGAAAGTCATAGATGCCATTTGTCTTAGTATATCCATTCCAATATTAACATCAACAAAGAAGTATCGAGATATGATATACATAGATGGGGGTACGAAAGAAATAATACCTGCAACTCCATTTATACATATTCCATACCATAAAATCATGTGTGTTAGGCTTAAACCTCAAGATATATACATAGAAAGCATATCAAATTTTAAAGAGTTTATGGGTGCTTTATTATCGGCGGTACTAAACGTCAGGGCACACTTAAACACGGAAACATACGGGAAAAACATAGAAGTAGATACAGGGAATCATAATTTGTTTTTATTTAACATGTCATACGAAGAGAAAATACGTATGTATTTACATGGTTTAAATAACTAAAAAAAACCTATTGTTATATTTTTTTATCAGATTATAACAATATGGACGCGTGTGATCCAGGATCAGAATCTGTGAACATCAGGAGATTGGTGAAGCTACATACGGGTAAGAGTGTGAGTATATCTCGTGATACGGCGTGTGAAATTTTGAAGCTCGCCAAACGTGGAAATTCTCCCCTTCCACCTTTATCTATTACTCGCGACAAAAAGTATTTATTAGACGCAAAATCTCCTTTATCTCAAAAGGATTATGAGGCTTTATTCAGTTCCGACGTCAAGTTGAAGGATGTCAAGCGTATAGCTAAAAAGGCTGGTTTACTACGTGTAGACAAGACCATAGCAGAATTGCGTCAGGCTATAGGTAGGCGTCTCTCTAGTATGAACGTACGTGAACCTGTTATGTTGCACAAGGGTTCTGTTGAAGTCATACGCAACGCCGCGTTTAATAACAACGCGAATCAGATGAACAATTTGAACAATTTGAACAATTTGAACAATTTGAACAATTTGAACAATTTGAACAACGCGAATCGATTGAACAACAACAATAACGCGAATCGATTGAACAACAACAATAACGCGAATCGATTGAACAACAACAACACTAACGCGAATAGAAATCGTAACACGAACAATGTGAACCGGAATCGCGCTAATAACAAGCCCAAACGTGGATCTAATGGGTTATTGGGTGGCCTTTTAAAGGATAATGGTAATGTTCGTCGTTCATTAGCTGAAAAGCGACACAGGGAACGATTACAACGCACGAATTCGGCTTTTAGGCCAGCTTCTATGATGGTTCCAACTATGCGTGTTATAAATAATCAACAACGAGCATCGCTCATAGCGCAGAGAGAATCTGAGAAGATAAATATCGAATTACGAAATGTTAGGCGTCAATCTGAAATTTTAGAAAAGGCCGCCGCCGGTGGTAATGTGAGGGCCAAACAACTTCTCCAAGAATCCCAAAAGAAAATAAGCCAACTCGAGGCTGAGCGTAAAGGCGTAAAAGTGAACGCAACGAATGCTCAAAAAAAAATTAACGAACTAGAAGCCGGGCGCAAACAAAACACCATCAATGCGAACGCCAAGGCTAAAAAGGCTGCTGAGAATGCTCAAGCTAAGATTAATGAGTTAAATAAAAATAGGTTAGCAGCGAAAGGTGAGGTTTCGAAATTACAAGAGACTATAAACGCTAAAAATAACGAAAGTCGTAAAGCTATAAACGAAGCTACTCGTGTAGCTACTGAAGCAGCAAAAGTGGCAGCGTCTGCTAACACGAACGAAGCTCGAGTAGCAGCTACCAAAGCTCAAACGGAACTTCAAAATCTCGTAGCCGCGACCACATTGGCGCGTGAACAAAATGAGAGAAATTTAAAATCCGAACTCGCTAAAAAGAATACCGAAAGTAAAGCGGCTATTAATCAGGCTCGCGCAGCTGCAGAATCCGCAGCACAACAGGCTATAAAGAATCAAACAAATGAAGCTAAGATTGCGGCACAGAAAGCAAAGGCAAACTTGGAAGCGGCTGAGACAAAGGCCAATGAACAGGCTCGAAAAAACGCTCTACTTTTAAAACAAGTACAAAACACTTCAACTAAGTTCAAAGAGCAGATAACTAAAAATCGACAAAGTTTCGTCGCTATGACTCGTCAAATGGGGGAAAGCGTCGCAAAAAATAAACGGGAAAGTGAGGCTAAAATTGCAAACTTAACACGCAAAATAAGCGAGGCTCAGAAAGCATACAACAACGCCATGAAAGAAGGAAATAAGAAAGCGGAACGCGCAGCAGCCGAAGCCATTCAAAGAATCCGCACAGAAACCAATAAAAAGGTAAAAGAAGCGAACAAACAACTTCAACTCGCCGTTAAAAATGGAAACTCTGCGGCTATCCAAGTTGCTAAAAATAACAAGAAAAATATAGAACAAGTCAAACTCTTAGCTTTGCCGGCTCCACCCCCACCAAATAAGAAGCCCTTAGCTTTGCCGGCTCCACCCCCACCAAATAAGAAGCCCTTAGCTTTGCCGGCTCCACCCCCACCAAATAAGAAGCCCTTAGCTTTACCGGCTCCACCCCCACCAAATAAGAAGCCCTTAGCTTTACCGGCTCCACCCCCACCAAATAAGAAGCTCAACTCAACCAATAAAATTGTTCTCGCTATAAAAAATGCTCCCACGATTCCTATTGCTAGGAGTATTATGTTGAAAAGTCATTCTAATAAAGGGGGTTCCGTGGGAGTGAATATGGGAAAAATTAAAAAGGCTTTTAATGAAAGAAAGAAAAAGCCTTTAGCTTTACCCGCACCTTCTAAGAATAACGGGATAGGTAAAAAAAATAAAACTGGTAAATTGAACTCTATACCAAATACAAAATTCAATAACATTAAAGTTTACAATAGTAATAGCAATAACAACGAACCTTATACGAAAAAGAATAGTAATCCATTATTCCAGACTTTTAAGACCACTACAAATCCTTTAGCTGAAAATAATCAACCACCAACATATGAAGTTGGAAAACCAACGATTAATCCTTTATTTAAAAAGGCTATAAAACGTGCGAATAATAGAAGAAATAACTTCGCCAGGGCTGCGAATGTTGCGTTGAAGAAAAGTAAAGCGGTAGGAAATGTTCGTGGCGCCGCGAAAGCTTTTACTATGCAAGAAAAACTTAAACGGAATGTAGAGAAAAGGAAAGCCGCTGAGGGTGCAGCGGAATCCGCAAAAAAGATGCTTCAAAAAGAATCTTCGAAAAATAAGGTAGCTAAAAACAGGGAACGCGCGAAAGAAATGGGTATATCCGTAAAAGCCGCTAAAAGAATGCGTCCTCGTACTTAATTACAATCTACAAATGCACTAATAACATCCATATCATCATCTCGTCCGTAAACGGACTGAACAAAAAACATAGTCATCTCCGCCATCCTATATGATACGTTCAACCCCCTGTACCTTTCATATATACCCGCAAGATCGTCAAGATTATCATCGCACCACTCGATAACATCCTTATCCGTCAAATCGCGGTGAAGACCTTTTTCGATGAAATCGACAACCTCGTCGCTGAGAGGCATGTCGGTAATCACGGAACAATCTTCGTCGATGTTCATTTTTTTGATTATTATATAAATGTGTTAACTACTTAGGTTTAATTTAAACCGATCGGCAAGACGAGGTCATTGTCTTAGACTCGAGAGGCCAAGGAACATAAGTCTCCTCGGGAGGGTCATTATTGGCAGGGTCTACTACCAATTCCATCACATAGAGTAGATTACCATCGTCGTCCTTTTTATGTACGTCTTCTTCATCTAAAATCGGTATAGGCTTACCATCAGGGCCCTTACTGGGCCGCATCATCACATCCTCAGTGACTGGAAGACCCTCTTCATCCAATTTCGGCGTGCCATCTTCGTTAAAAACTGGCCGATTTACCATTCTGGGTTCGAAGGAGAAAGAGGGGGCGGAAGGACCGGAAGGACCGGAAGGACCGGGGCCTGGGGCATTGGATCCACCTTCATCCTCACCACTGAACCAGCCCTGTTGCCAGCCGAGGATCAAAATTCCTCCGACTACGAGGCAAACAAGTGCGATTATCATAGGACCTTGATTACTATTCATTTACTATATACATGATAAAAAAAAACTTGACAGACCCAAACTTAAAGAAATTACCGTATACTATAATTAATGGATACATGTCAAACTTGTACTGAGAATTTTAATAAAACCAGTCGACTTAAAGTTTCATGTCCTTTCTGTGCGTATGATGTATGTAAAACGTGTGCACAAACCTATATCATATCCACCTCGAAGGATCCGCATTGTATGAATTGTAAACACGAACATAACAGGGAATTCGTAGATTCGTTCTGTACTAAAAAGTTTAGAAATACGACGTTAAGAAAACGTCGCGAGGACGTCTTATTCGAAAGAGAACAAGCACGTTTACCAGAAACACAACCTTATGTAGAGAGAGAACTGAAAATACGTAGCTTGAGAAAAACGTACATATATTTATTATTTTTATTAGAAAATGTCAAGAAAAGTGTACAGATTCAACAAAACGTTAGAATAAATTTAACACTCATCATAAGACAAGAATTGTTACACTTGATAGATTCCGTTCAATATTATTCGTCCGAAGTTTCATTAAACACTACACCAAGAATATACATTCAGAAATGTTTATCTGAAGAGTGTAGGGGGTTTTTATCCGATGATTATATGTGTGGTGTGTGTAAAATGCAATTTTGTGAAAATTGCCACGAAACTTTAACACCTGGACACGTCTGTGATAAAAATACCGTGAAAACTATTAAATTAATAAAACGGGATACAAAACCATGCCCAAAATGTAATACGATGATTCATAAAATAGACGGGTGTGCGCAGATGTGGTGTACACAATGTCATACAGCATTTGACTGGAGAACTGGATGTATAGAGACGGGTAGAATACATAACCCACATTACGTAGCATATTTTAAAAATAAATCAAGAGAACATGGTGATATTCCATGTGGGGGGAGACCGAATTATAACGAACTTAAACGATCTAAAGCTCCTAGAGAATTATTGGAAACTTCTTTAGAAATTAATAAATTGGATCGCGAATTAATGATAAGATATGGGTACATATACGATAATAACTTATACGTTCGAATGAGATACATCTTAAATGAAATGACTGAACACGAATTCAAAAGAGAATTACAAAGACGAGATAAGTTTAACGATAAAATAACTGATATTCAAGACATATACCGAATGGTCATAGATACCATCGGAGATTTACTTCGTCGGTACATGATATACCCAGAAAATGTGGATGATATCATTTACGAAATAACTAAGATAACAACGTATGCGAATGAAACCATGGATAAAATACGTAAAAGATACATATCTAAAATTCCGTACAATATAATGTTGTCTTTTAATAAATGACAAAATTCATTTTGTCATTTATTTTGGTAGTTATACTTTTATTATTCCTACTACCTACATATAAAAATCCAGTCGTCATAAGGAATTTTATAAATAAAGAAGAATGTGATGAGATAATTAAAATAGCCACACCAAGGTTAAAACCTTCCACCGTGAACGTAAACAAGAATATAGATACATCTATCAGAAAAAGTGATACAGCTTGGATTCAATATAGAGAAAGTCCAACCATAGACTCTATTATGCAGAGGTGTGTAGATATGGTAGATAAAAATGTAAATAGTTGTGAAAGCTTACAAGTTGTTAAATATACACCAGGTGGTTTTTACAAAGCTCACCAAGACGTCTTGAAAAATGGTAAAAATAATCCAAGAGTGTACACTTTTATATTATGTTTAAATGATGATTATGACGATGGAGAAACGAATTTCCCTAATTTAAATAAAAAATATAAATTAACGAAAGGAGATTTATTACATTTTAATACTTTGAATATTTGGAACATGGAAACAAAATTGGCTCTTCATGGAGGTGAACCCGTTACTAAAGGCGAAAAATGGATATGTAATGTGTGGGTTCATAAATATCCCGTAGCTGTTAATTAAATCTGTCTAATCATCCCATACCTCGTCTTTGTAAATATAACTTCCTCACATTCTCCACCATTAATGGTCATCCTAGGATCTCCACACATACTAGTCTTACTCTTTAGACGTTCACACGCGTTACGCGTTTTATTACAAATATTCATGCTAGGACTGTACCCCATAAATGTTTGTAGTATAGCCCCATCGGGTCCATACATATCAACCGTAGCCTTGACACAATAATCTCCATAGCTACAATTTTTATCCACTATAACGGGGGGTGGTGCGTCATCTACAACAGCTTTCGTTTTAGTTAGTTTTCTTTTGATGGACGCTATAGGAAAAAGAATAAAGTTTGCGATAGCTATCATTTGATATATTTTTAATCAATATTTTTAAGTTGGTTCACAATTAAAAATATCGGTAATTATAAATGGACCGAATAGAAAGATATTATCTCAGACAATCCGAAGGTGGTTTTGCGACACCGGGTTTTATATGTAATAATCGAAAGTGTTTAGAAAATGACCCACTATTTACGAATGGTGGTATCATAACTACCCCACGAAAAAACAATAATAATAAAAAAAAGGCGAGTCCTCCCAAAGGATATAAAGTGCGTAAAGGTGGTAAAGGTGTTAAGCGTTTAGCTGTAAAAGCACCATCTTTGAAAAAATGATTAAATTTCGAGCAGGGTATGCTGACCAAAATAATTTCTTTGAGCCATTAGAAAATTCATGGATGTACGCTTTTGACGTGTAAAATCGTATTGTGTCAACGCGGCTTGGATGGATGGACACGGAATTCTGGAAGATGCACATTGAATAGTAAAAACACGAGCATCCATAGACGTATCATCTAAAATTTTATAAAACTTCCCCTCTATCATGGGACAGTCTATGATTGTACCAGTTGACCATGCGTTACGAATAGTTTCTTTAGGTACACTGTTATGTTCCATAAGACTATATCCTTCCATGATAGATGATGCGAACACAAATCTTAAAGCATTTACAGCTGTATTGACATCTCTCATCAGATCCCTGCTATTGACTGTCTTATAAAATCTGGAATGTTTACTCGTAATTCTAGCATTGAGAGCTGCGTTAATAACTGGCGTGGAAATATCATGTGTCAATCCAAAAATAGAACACCAAGATCCAGTATCGTTCATTTCAGCTACATCTACGATTTTAGATACATCATATAGATTGGTGACATCACGGGCAGAGTTTATGAGAAACCCAGCAATATCACTTTCAGAAGCTTCCTTCATAACAATTTCCATGACTTTAGAATCTTGTCCACAATACGCAAAAATATCTGCTATACCTTGAAGCATCCCATATTCTATACCATTATGAACCATCTTAGTAAAGTGTCCTAAACCGGGATCTTCTCCCATATAAGCTACATTCGTAGCGAACGAATTAAAAAAATCGTGATGTTCTAAAAATACGTCCCAGCGACCACCGACCATCAAGGCTGGACCATTACGAGCACCACCCGCACCCCCCGAAATTCCTACGCCTAGATAATTTATATCTCGGCGGCTACAACGAGCATTTCTATTTCTGGATACTTTATAGTGTTCATTAGCTAGGTCTACGATAGTATCCCCGGGTGATAGTATCGTCACGAGATCGTTTAAAGAATTATCCGTTATGTTTCCATGCGGTAGAGCAGTCATGATCGTTCGAGGACGTTTCATAGAATCAACCATATCCAATATAGTTCCATGACCATAGACGTTCGCAGTTTCATTTACAAGTTCATACATTTTGGGATGTGTTCTATTAAAAACGTGAACATCCCGATTTTTTTCAATATTAATACTAAGATTTTTACCAACTGGGCCGAGGCCGACGATACCTACGGAAGACATTATAAGGTATATTACTCCTAATTTTTTAAGTAGATAATTCCCCTCGAGCTAATATTTTTTCTCGATTTTTCAAGTGTAATTCTTTCACTTCATTTTTATTTTGAGCGGCGTATGGAACTGCGTATCCCTCATCAACTAACCATTTATTCACGTTAGTCCACGTACCATCTTCACATACCCATACTTCGGCCAATACACGCCCAAATTTACCCCTAGAGTCAGCCTCTGGGCAGCGAAGTTCTATTTCGATGTCATCCTTTTCAGACGCGACGGCCTTGAGGCACCATTCTTTGAGCTTCTTCTTGGAGAGAAGGCCAAATACCTTCTCTTCCTTATCAGACGTACGAGATTCGGGAGTGTCGATTCCTAAGAGTCGGACTCTCTGTTGGGTAGAGACATCGAAGCCCAGATCAATATTCACGTCAATTGTGTCACCATCGACAACTTTCGCAAGGGAAGATACACGATATTTATAAGTACACTCTGGGATATTGTAAGAAGTCATTGTATTATATATTGATATTTAAAAATACTTTCCTATACTAGATGATTTGTGTAGCTCAATCTTCGAATGATTCCTATAGTCAAAGGCTTGCTAAAACGCGTGCGAATGTTTTAAATAATCTTTATGGTAAAAAAACTATAGTGGACATCCCGAAACAAAAATCAAGAGTAAATAATGACAGGCTACGTTTGAGATACAATGAAGCTATCAAGGAAGCACTCGAGATTTGTGAAAATAATAAAAACTCTAAAGAATGTCATTTAGCTTGGTACGAAGTAGATGAACTCGAAGATGCGATGATGAGATATAACCTTAAAGACTAAATTTCATCATTTAACATGGAGGTAAATGTATACGATTTAGCCAACGAAATATACACGACATTGGGTCCAGGGTACAGTGAACGTGTATATCATAACGCGATGGAAGTCATTTTACGTGAGAAAGGTATTCATTATGAATCCGAAAGAATCATACCTATAGTATTCAAAGGGCATGTCATAGGAAATTTACGCGCAGATATAGTTATTAATCGTTCTACAATTTTAGAATTTAAAACTATAAAAAATTTAAATGAATCTACAGAAATGCAGGCTCATAATTATATGAATTTGACAGGTTTAGATACAGCGTATTTAATTAATTTTCCACCTACACTAAATACAAAAGTAGAAATTAAAAAAATTGTCACCAAGGAATGTTTTCTGGATTAAATCTACATGATTTTTTTAAATAAATTACAAAGTCTTTTAAATCCTTTTCTGTCTGTATTACATTTAAAATTTGTTCTACAAAGAGATTATATCTATAGTGATTTCCATCATGTACCAACCTATTTTCACGTAAATTCATGACGTGTTTTCCGTGTTTTGTGGGTAATAGAATTATGTTAGTACTACAATTCATATCGTATTTATATTTTTCGATAGTTGGGTGTGCTCTAAATTGTTTAGGAATAACGTGATGATCTTCTACCAACCCCTTAATATTCCATCGTGTCTTGAAAAAATCTCTCGACACGGACCTGTATCTCATACTATACTAAATCATTTTTACATACATGATCGTGTATGTAAAAATGATCCCAACGGGGCTCGAACCCGCGACCTTGGCGTGCCTCATGTGAATACAATTTCACTGTGTATACTTAGTATAAGCACCACGCTCTAACCAACTGAGCTATAGGATCATGGGTCATATAACGTGATCGTAAAACGACCTTTGCGTACAACCGTCGGCTCAATGAAGAGTCGAGCTATCTTGTCTTTCCCTCGTGTCGTACCTTTAAGTTCCTTTGCTGTTTTATCGAGTGTTGCTTCTGATCTAAATACTTCTGTATTGCTCGTGTAGGTTTCAACTCCATATTTTGTGACTACCGTTATAATATTTGGGGGTGAAATTTGCGCACCTATAAAATCGGAATGTCTGTACATTTTTTTAAACATGTCATGTAAGATATATAACGCGGGTATTTTATTTTGAATCCGCTGTGTCATTTTCGTCTTCAGTCCCCGCGACCGAACCAAAGGAGCCGATGTGTGCGTTTGTAGAGTTGGTCATTTTTATATTAATTCGTAGGTATGTACTCCCACTTAAGTGAAAAACATATCTTTTTCCAAATAACATCTTGTTGATGAAGTTTATCTTTTGATTTCAACAATGGAAAATATTGTAAATAAGAATCCTCACTAAGAAGCTCACAAAATTTATATAAAACGTATGAATAACTTAAAAAGTTTTTTCTTTCTGCGGGGCAATGTTCATTAAAAGGTTTTTGTATATCTTTAAACATTATTCGTAATCGTTCCTCCAACTCCATCGACATTTTTGGTGGATCTATTCCACTCAAAATATTAGAGATGTAAGGCACATGCTCATAGAATTTATTCAATTTAAGTTTTTTAAGAAGAGATCGTACACGGGCATGTGTAATCTCGGATAATGACTTAATTTTTATCTTTTTGAATTCGTTTCGAAGTTGTTGTATTACTTCTGGTGGAATGGTCGTCATCTCTTGTGCTTGAAATTGACTCAACCATTCATTGAAATGATTATCCCGTTTATAAGAATAATTAATGATCTTCTCCGACGTCTCTTGTTCTTCTTTGTATGTTAACTCTTCACTTATAAGTATATCAACAACCATACCACACGAATCACAAACGACATCCGCGGTATTACTGAAATGAAATAAATTACTTTCACGACAATTCGGACATTTTTCTATAGCCACTCTTTCCATAGGTCTATCCAAGTTCATCTTTTCTACATCTATGAGATAATCCGTGAATATATCCTTCTTTTGAAGTCCCGTAGTCTCTTTTAATTTGAAAACGTTATCCGTTTTTACTTCACCTATAATAGTATTCGTATATTGTTTCATATAAGGTGTACAACTCATCATATAATCCGACATTTCACGTTCATAGATACTTTTATTATGTGGTTCATCTTCTATATTTTTCATCCATTCATCTATTTTATTATTATATCGGCTTAAAAAATTACCTTCCATGTATGTTAATGGGATTTATACATTCGTTTTTAATTAACCTAATTTACATTTTCAAAACTTTAGTAAAGAAATTAACATATGTTAACGACTTTACTATAGTCACTGAATGTATAGAGTATGACGTGGATCATACAAAAAGTAAAGATAGCGACGAACCTTTTTGGATAAATGAAAGAAAGGTTTGGGATTCTGATATAGATGGTTATTACGCGGATGTAGATGTCAACGATGTGATAACCGACCCACCCGAATGTGTTAAGAATATTTTAGTGAGAATAAAGTTCTGGTACGGAAACAAAATCTATAAATATTTGACACGTGATATGGATTTCAAATGGCCACCTAAAAAGAAGCCTGGTGTTTCATTTCACGTCCCATTGAAAAGTGCGGTATTGATTGATGTATCCGGAAAACCTGTAAAAGATGTGTTGGGAAAGATAATTCGTTATGCGGGACCTCACAACGATTTTTACAGGAATGATATAAAAATCGAAGACATGTTTTGGTATAATAGAGATACGTATAACGAATATCCAATTATTAAATTGACGAATATTCTGGGAATCGTTAAAAGTGTTAAGGTTGTAGATGGAAAACTCACGGATCTTCAGATACCTTAGTAGCTAAATAAAACTTGAGATCTCCTAAATTTGCGACATTATATTTAAGAATCAAAAACCTATTTTGTTCTTCTTGCATGATTTGAACTGTTGCACACATACTCGTAGCTTTGGTAAATATATTCATATACCTTAACGAGTATAATCCATAAACTTTTTTACAATTATCTACACATTCAATCTCCGTTTCTTGGTTTGCAAAATCACCCTTACATGCCAATTTTAATTTATTTTCATATCGTGTAATTTCAATTTCAGTACCTATGTTTGACATATCCCTGCATATGCGCTGAAAATCAACCGATGGCATTGGCGTGTTCGTGGTCATAGTCATATCCGGAACTTCTATTTGATTTTCGTTTATATCAAGAAGTTTTAGTTCGAATTTGGTACAAGTTTTTTTAGATTCATTAAATATCTCTATATTCATATACTCCTTGGAATTAATGCTGATAATGAGTACGTCGTTATTTGTTATGGTTTTCAAAAGCTTATAGACGTTAGTCACATTAATACCTGTATCTATCTCACTATCACACTCGTACTCCTCAAAATTTTCAGCTGCTAGATGCATGTCAATGAGTGAAGTTCTCGCAGTATCTAACGTCACTATATACATACCATCTGGCTTAAAGTAAATATTCACATCGTTAAGAATATCTTTTAACACTTCAAATGTTGATTTGATTGCAGCCGCTTGAATAGTGACCAACTTCATTCTCAATAAATCTATTTTTAATTCTTTATATCAGTATACGCTTCGGATTTTACATCTTTACTGATTTTCTCCTGTAGATCCGTTGTCATAGCGGGCTGTAAAGATTGACCATAACTATCTAAACTAAAAATAGTATCCGTACCCTCTCCATCTAATGTCGTCATCCCAGAAAATCCAAATTCACAGGATTCTAACTCTTGTACTGGAAGTAAAGATTCTAACCATGCTTTTATTTCAGCACCGACTAATAATTTTCCATTCTGGGTCAACATCGTAGGTACGCGTGTGATCTTATTCCTAAACTTTGGCGGTATGCCCATATTATTTATATTGTGAAGATTGACAATCTGTCTCAATGTTTCATGTTTATTAATGTAGTTTAATGTTTCCATGCTATGTGAACAATTCGGGCTGAAAATTAACAGGGACATTCTAAAATAATTCCGTAAAAAAAAGATGAAAAAATTACACACTTTTTCTTACGTATATATAAATGAAAGTCGTAGTATTACTTTTCATAGTATTGCTCATTCTCATGTTATCCAGAGCGGAGCAGTACGAAACTACACGTACTCCTGATGAGGATCCAAAGCTCAATATGGAGGAATATGTCATAGATGAAAATTCTAAAGTAGATAAGGATTTACTTCAAAAAATTGTTCTGGAGACTAATAAGTATATAACAGAAAAAACAGGTTTATGTAACTACATCATAGAAACGACGGATATGAAAATTTATGCTCACAAGAAAAACAAGACAAAATTATACAAGTGCACATTCATGAGTGTAAAGGAAGGTGGTTTTTCTTATGGTATGTCGTATACGGTTGAAGTCATAGTATCTAATAATGAAATAAGTATCATAAACGCCAACAAACAACCCATGGATGTTAAACCTCCAGCTAACTCTTCACCATTCATGAAAGATATACAAGGACATCAATATCTAGCATACGAAGAGATTCGAGATAGTGAGTTAGATTTATTAAAATTATAGTCATACCTAATTGTATGATCAGCGTAAATGACATATCAAAAGTCGTTGACAAAAGAAATCGTATCAAGAAAGAAACGTACGTCAAGTTATACGAACAAGTTACCAGGAAAATAAAGCGTGCTGTTGAAATCAAGCAACTCTACGTTGATTTTGAAGTTCCTATGATGGTGTTAGGGTACCCAACTTATGATAGGATAAAAGCGACATCTTACGTCAAGCGTCAGTTAGAATTGGGCGAGTTTAATGTCGCAATCATAGGAGAATTTTTACTACGAATAACGTGGAAAATCAAGAAACAAATCCACAACGGGAAAAATGAAGACGATACCACAGAATTTCCAACCCTCGTAAATCTTAAAAAGTACGCGAACAAGTACAGGGGATTCGCGGGAAAAGGGTGATATTTAAAAGTGGCTACATGATATATGGATAATCTTAACATTCTAGTAGAAGCCAAGCGTGAATACCTAGACCAGCTTTCCATTCTCATGTGTCCAGTTATGATCGACGTGTTTGATGTCATGTACCAAGAAGCACACAAACTTTCAAAAGGCCGTAAGGTTCTTATCATGTTTCAGAAACTCTTGCAAGATGTTCCAGAGTGGAACGAAACCATGTCTAAAGAACACACCGATAACATAGCTGATAGGTGTGCGTGGTTTAAAGATCTTGTAGCTGCGGTATTTGTCAGTTCGGTTAAAATTTTGTCAGCTGTACGCTTGAGCAAGGACGTCAAGAAACTTTCCGTAAAGTTACCCTCGAATGAAGTTTTTATTCATTCTTGTTATAAAAATGCAGCCAAAGATTTATATAAAAATCCATACATTTTCAGTGAAAATCAGTCTGAATATAATCGCAATGATGAATTATTTGAGCGTTTTAGAATTTGTATTGAAGTCACAGTAAAGGAACTCATTCCCGTACAACAAATTCTTCAAACCTATATGAACACTACCGACGATATTATCGATCCTCAAGATGCCGACCTCGAAACTGACGATGTTGACGAATACGACGAAAATCAACCAAATGATGAACAAGCACCAGAACCGGAAATGGGTGGCGAATACAACCCAACTGGAGAAACCGAGGGGATGGTAGACGCACCACCGGAAGACTTAGCACCTCCCCCCATCGAAGAACCTATGGAAGAATCACCCATGGAGCAACAACCCCAACCACAAACTTACCCACGCCATTTTGAAAATGAATTTAGAACGATTCCACGGGTAGGACCAGGACAACCACAAGCTCCACCAGAAGACGAAGATTTGTTTCCAGATGCACCCGATTCGAGAATAAAAAAAACTAGGTATTAGTATATGGATATAGACGAATATCTACGAGACCCCTTTGGAGCCAGTATTATAGCGGGTGGTTTAACCGCTGGTTATATCCACATGAAGGCTAAATTAAACAACGAAGGAACCCTAACAACTAGCGCATATGCTAAGCCCGCCGCACTGGTAATGATTTTAGTGTATTTTATAGTATCGAATGGAATAGGTAAGCGTGAAACCATTTCAACAGACCCGTTTTGAATAACTTAAAGAATATCTACGTATCGTGTATATAATGACCTCGGTTACCGCCTTTAACGACATGATGGGCCAGTTCCTCACTGAACTCTACAAAACCTTCCCAGAAGAGAAGAGTATCAAGAAATACATCGCAGCCTTCGAACTCATGCGATCCGCTAACGGAAAGCTTGTTGTGGAAGGGTTTATGAATGGCGTTTCTCCTCATGTCGGAAAAGTAAACACTCGCGACGAATCGTTTTTCCTCGAAAATGCGGATAATATTGAATTTCTCCGCGACATGAACATTAAGGCCTGTTGGCCCAATGCGTCTGAATCTACCAAGGCTGCCATTTGGCAGTACCTTCAAACTCTATACATGCTAGGTACGACTATTACCTCAATCCCCCCCGAAACTCTCAGTATGATTGAAAATGTGGCGAAGCAGTGCGCTGATAAGCTTCAGACCGATGGTGAAGAATTGGATGAAGCCCAGATCATGGCTTCTATGCAAGGTCTACTTGGGAATATGTTGAAAAAATAAAAGTTTTATATATAAATGGTATCCGTCTTTAATGATCCAAAACAATTAGTACGTCAAGATAAAATCACGGAATTTTGGCCAGTAAACACACAATCCTCAGCAGACCGGGTTAACGCGAGTGTGAGGTTTATAATTTATGCCACGTGCATATTGTACCTCATTCGTCGCGATATTCGAGTATTCGTTCTCGGTGCAACCGGTGTCGGTGTTTTATACGCGATGGAACAAAATAACATGATTAAACATGGTTCCGCGCGTGCGGCTAATGGAAATCCTGGATGTCAACTCCCTACCGCCGATAACCCTATGGCAAACGTTTTACTGTCCGATTATGATGGTCGTCCCGACCGCCCTTCCGCTTGTGATGTAGATAGCGTTTCTTCAGAAATAGATAAATATTTAACCGGTGATGTTCAATACGGTCCTCAGAAATCTCGTTCCCCTTGGCCCGGTCGTCAAAGGAACGCTCTCGCGAGGCAATTTGTAACTTCTCCAGTATCTGGAATACCAGGCGATCAGACCGCATATGCCGAATTCTTATATGGTAAGAAGGGTGCCCCTATGTGCAAGACTGATGGATTATTCTGCGATCCCAACGCTCGTGGTGTTCAATTGGAAGCTTTTGGGGGTATAGATACTAATGAAGGTGCTAGGGGTGGTGGTGGTTATGGTAATTTTGGTAGCGGTGGTGGTACCGGTGGGATGAGGACTGGTCCATCGTCTCCGGGTGGTATGCAATAAAACCACCTATTTAGGTAGATAATATTCTCATGTAATAATAAATGGCGTACCAACTCCAACCAGGATTAAGTCTTGTCCAAAATCCAGCACATCCTCCCGTGTGTGCGACCGATGAAGTTTTTGTTTACCCTCAGCCCAGTACACTTAACTATGGCGGTCGCCCAAATACCATGTTATACGGAACCGCTCCTTATATGGCCGGTAAAGGTTCCCCAGCCCAATTCATAGAAACGAGTGATCAATTACGTCCTCAATCCACCTCTACATTTAATACATCTATAGCTAAAACATACGAAAATCAATATTTCCCCATTCAAAATGTCGAATGCAAGTTGCCTCTTCGAACCAGGACTTATGAGCCCGCCAGTACTCGTGCGATGACTCAGAATGTTGTGTTCAATCAGAGATATGCTAAATAAAAAATATCGACAACAATTAAGAATGGCGGACCCAGTATCTATAGCTGCTATAGCTGGATTAGCTTATTTAGGAAAGCGATTAAGCGAGCAACCCGAAAAAACCACCCCACCCGTGACCGAGTCTATACAACCCATACAGGATATGGTTGCTCCAGCGATTATGGATAATTCCTCAACCCGTACACCACAGCGCAAACTCGAACATCCCACATTCGGAGACATAGCTCCTCAATATAGGACCAGTGGAAGTGAAGTTTTAGAAATGCGCGATCGTATGTTTGACACAGGCCGAATGAATAATCTTTCCCCAGTGGAAAAACAACTCGTAGGCCCCGGTCTAGGCGTGGGTGCTGAAGTTCCCGCTTTCGGTGGACATCAACAACTCTTTCGTGTAAACCCAGAAAACGTCGGTGCGTATCGTTTAACTACCCTACCTGGCAGGAGTGGTCCAGCGCATGATATATCAGGTGGTCGTCGCGGTGTCATGGGTGAAATAGGTAATAATAGGCCCGAGACTACCGCGATGTTGACCGGTCGTCGCCCCCCAGTTGGTGGACGGGCGCAGGGTATGTCGGGCGTAGTCGTACGTTCCGAACATGAACATACTAAGCGACCCACTAACCGTTCCGAAACCGGGTCTAGAACCGACGGTCTCGGTTTCCGTGGAGCTAAGCGTCTCGTATCTGAACTCACATCTTCCCAGGATCCCACCAGGAATAAGAAGGATGGTAATATCGAACAATACGCGTATAACAATAACCCCGCACCCAATATTCATAAATACGCACACGGCTACCTCACCTCGCCCGCCTCCAAAATTGGCGAAAAGCGTACGTACGCGGCACCCCATACCGTCGAGGAACTTCAAAAGTATGGGTTCCGCCCCGACGATCGCAGAGGCAAGGCGAATCGTGCCGGTAATGCTGGTCGCATGAACGTGCGCGCCGGACCCCTCAATCAGGGTGGTTTACCTACCGCTGCGAGAACAGACACTACTCGTATAGACGGGCGTGTCAATGGTGTCAATGGTGGATGGACACAGCAATATACCAACGATTCTTATCACCAATTAAACACATACAAGGGAAATCAGAATCCATTGGCATCGGGTGCCAGTCTCAACATAGCCAAAAATCAAATGCAAAAGAACCCTTTATCTCAACAATACTTTTAAATAATGTAGATTGTAAAATAACACCCATTAAAATATTATCCATATATTTTAATGAGCGTATACACGTTAGATATAGATAGCGGTGAACGCGACCCCGTATCGTACCCGAATCCAGGAGACTACGTTGTCGAATTACGTCACCCGATTTATGATGTTAAGAAATTGTCTATAGTTTCCGCACGTATTCATGCGAGTCAATTACTCGTTAATGATAATAACAATACGTTTTCTATTAATAATACTACACCGGCCACTATAGTCACACTTGATAATGGAAACTATAGTGGGAGAACTTTAGCTACTGAATTAGATAGCAAATTAAGTGGCATAACTGTGGCATATGATAAGGATAAAAATGATATAACATTTACTGGTTCTTCCCAGTTTACGTTTAATTTTTACGGTGGTATAAATGGGTATCACTCTAGTGTCGCTGTAGATGGAAAAACAACCCCGCACGATATTTTAGGTTTTCCTGCGAGTAATGTTGTATCCGATAGTAATCATACGTTAACAACTGGAAGTCTTAATTTACAGGGTCCAGATGCCCTCGTCATAAAAATCAGCAGCGGCGCTGATGAACTAAATAAAACCGTGTATTCCGATACACCTTTCTATACGGGGCGTATTCTCATGTGTGGTGATGTGGTTAACTATTCGGGTTCTGATGATGCGGTAGAGCATAATTTTGACACGGGTACACAAAACATATCAAAATTACGTATACAATTCTTTTACAGTAGTAATAATCGTCTAATCCCGTATGATTTTAGAAACGCTAACCATATATTAAAACTAAATATCGAATGTAGTACAGACAAATTATATACGACACCTAAGGTCGTTAAAGATTTCTCTTTACCACCACCTGTACGCATCCCTGAAATGGAAGATCCGGATAGGTGGAAAGGGTATGTATACATTTTCCTGATAGTATTTGTCGGTTTAGCGTTCATTTTGCTCACTCGACCTAAAAAAATTAGCGAGTGATGGCGAAAACGGGAGAAGCGGGCTTCTTGACGCGAGTGGATACGCGGGAGATGAGCATGAATACAATAACAGAGAGGAGAGTGGTGAACAGCGCGGTGAGAGCGTAGTTAAGACCACCATTCTTCTGGACGCGTACGATCTGGTGAATACCCCATCGAACGAGGTCCATCCAAGAAAGGGCAGCCGCGAAGGAGAAACCCGCAACAACGGCGTTGAGAGACTGAGTCTCGAGCTCACGGGAGATGGAAGCGAGTACCTCGGAAGCGGCAGGGTTAGACATTTTATAATAGGTTAAGATTTTATTCTGGTAATAACTCTTCAACAAAGACTAATTTTTTATATTTTTCTTTCCTGTACCCCTTGATTTTTTCATCTCCTTCTTCATCCTCCTCATCAGAATCTTCTTCGTCTGAGAGACTCGATTCTGATGAGTTGTCTACCGTTTTAAATGATTTATAATTTGTATCGGTCCATCCCTCTGGTAATTCAGAGGTGCTCATTACTATCAATAGCATTTTTTATCATCTTCTCTGACGGATTAGTCGGCTTCCACGATTCCCACGCATCATACGCATCGTTTATAGCGAGCATATTCACATCACTGCCTGAATAAGGTTCGAATTGAATATCCTCTTCCACTTCATCTACGACTTCGATTTCTTCATCATCTGATTCCTCCTCGTCGTAAATGTCTGGAAAATAGGAACCTATCTTATTACCTACCGTGTTCATGGCACAATATTTCATACAATATTCCATATCTTTTCCTAGTATAGTATCCCTGCCACACGCTTTAGCATATTGTCCTGAGAGAACCACGGAGTGTTCTAATACCGGTGTTATAATCTCAATTGCCGATTTTTCCAGAGTTGAAGCGAAGTTTTGCGACTCCATCTTTAAATTCTAGTATGTTATTGCTTAGCGCATAAACTCTAAGCTCTCTATTTTCTGACAAAGCGTTCAAGTCAAATTTGAAATTTTGGTTTTTGATCATACTGAAATTTCTTTGACCTGTGGGGTACCATCTTTCTGGTTCTAACGCGAAACTATACGAGTAAAATCGTCTAAATAATTGCGTTCGAGAATGATGAATACCACTCTGAACAGCTCGAAGGTTTATGAATTTACCCGTCTTTTCATTCAACATGACCTCGCCGTCTAGTGTTATCTCCAAACTTTGTAAATTTTCGTAGGAAATATAATCATTATTTAAAATCTGACTCGGGTGATCATAATCAAACGGATTCGATACACTCGTTCTCTGTATAACGAAAAATAATTCTTTGACTGGATTTATAAATTCGGTTCTATGTTTAAAAGGGTTTGTATTGGCTGGAATCGTATCCCTACTCACTTGGAGTTGTGTTATGATATGATTCACTTCTTCGGATTGGTATTTTATCCGTTCTGGGTCTCCGAGTTGTACCATTTCTGTCTGGAGAGACATCGAGTTTATACCCACATCATATATACCTGAAGAAATTAGATTTATAGTCCCTTTCATGGATGATGGATGCTGTGTGCAATAATACTCCAACGTATTCGGTGCATCGAGTGGAACTGTAAAAGTTGCGGGATCCGTTGTCGAACTTAAACCATTCGCGTATGATGTTCCACCCGTATCTCTCAACGCGAAAGGATGCCCAGATTTATTGTATGTAAAATTGTACGTGTTCCCTTTTATCAATGTAAGAGTGGGGTGGGTCGCTCCGTCTATTATATATTGTGTCGTACCATTCTCAACAACATTGAATGTCGTATTATTGGGTGAAGCGCTCACCGGTAAATCGGTTATACACTTTTCTCGAGTGTTTAATTTAATTTCTATTTCACATTCTTGCTGGGTAAGTGCACATAAAGGGAGAGACAATTCCGGATTATTATAAAAATAAAAAGGTATGTCTACTATACATTTTCGGGAAGTAGTTGCAGTTCCCAAATATCCTTGTATTTTTGTATCACTCACATTTGTTCCCGAAAGTTCGTCTGGACATTTACCTATTAATTTAGACAAGTTCGTCTGTTTCGTCTGAGTTATGTAGTTTTCGGAGTGTATCTGGAGCCAATCTGCTGGTATTCTTTGAATAACCTGACCTCCTATGATCAAATCTATATATTCAATCAACGCATGACCTATGGATTCTATGTATGTATACGTAGTACCAAACGTGAGAGGTGGAAGTTCGAACTGAACACTAACGTTTTTTATGAGATCACCACAATTGTTAGGAATCGTACATCTTAAAGTACTTCCATATTCTAGGTTTCCATCTAATTCATGGTTTACTTCATATTTCGCGAAGTTTGTATGTTTCCTGAAATTTTTTACGAAGTGCGTGTACTCTGGATCGTCCGTGAAGAATATATCCTGAGTACCCTTCGTGGCGAGTTGTAATCGTCCCGCCATTCCTAATACTATACGTTAAAATTTTAAGCCCGCTAAACCACTTTCTATGTGAAGTACATTGTAATTTTGGGCATAGATGGATAGGTTAGTTTTTGATACTGATGAGACATCTTCCAATTCAACATCTATCTTTTTGTGTATTATACGACTCATGTTTAATTGTCCAGTGGGGTAATACATCTCGGGTTGGAGAGAAAAGGAGTACATATAAAATTCATACACGGGACTCGGACATCCTGTATGATGACGAAGTGTGGGATCCTCTAGAGTCGACCTGCA